>Ga0070743_10001030_pt1 | contig 10632 bp, 16 predicted proteins | sample ColrivemetaGS697_FD_70187 | JGI IMG/M metagenome (GOLD analysis project Ga0070743, IMG submission 70187) | Estuarine microbial communities from the Columbia River estuary, USA - metaG S.697 | ecosystem: Environmental > Aquatic > Marine > Intertidal zone > Estuary | place: USA: Columbia River... | reverse complement strand
TACGAACGTTGGCTATCGGCAACTCTTGCAAATTTGTCTACGACCTTTTGCTCTGGTTGCGGATTTGACTCGCTCATGTAACTGTAGCCTTCTTGGAAATGATGTAACTTCATAATAATACCTGTTAGATGTTTAACAAGTATTTATCACTTTTATGAAATTATTAAGATTCTTTTGTAACCCACTCTAACTTAATGCCACGCCTATCCAATTCATTACGACATTTTTGTTTGATTTTAGGTTTTTGACCTTCATTGATATATTTAATAAGGTCTTCTTTAGATTGATTCTTGATATAGTGATGTTCGACTGTGACTATTTTAGATCCACGTTTTACTGTTTTGGCACTTTTTTGAAATTTTACTGGCATTATCCTTGTCCTCTGTTTAGAGAAACAGAACGCTTTTTGCCTTTGTTCATGGTTGACATACCTAACTTAGTACGTCTACCTCTACCGCCTACACCTTGTGATGTACATTTTCTTCCTGTACCATTAATTAACGATTTATTTGCTTTTTTTCTACTTGCTTTTGCCATTTCTCTCCGTGATTGGTTTACGAGAAATATTTATGCATTTGTAAATAAAATTTATACTATTGCTGGTATGTTAATCGTTTGATATCCAATTAATCTTGGCTCTGATTCATTTGGACTGATTTCAATGCTATGTCTAGTATTCCAACTGTTTAGCATAAAAACTCCTGTGCCTTTTTTAGTAGGACTTTTATACCATGGATCGTTATCTTCCCAATTATTTGACCAAAAGTTGGTGCAAGTGCTATCTGGATTATCCTGTAGATTTATAATTAAAACACCTAGTACAAATCTATTGTCTATGTGTCTAGACATATTGAAGCCTGGTAAGTCGTTTAGTATATCAGGTTTTGTGTCTATTTTTATATTTTTCATTCTTCCCATCCATATGGGTTTTATGAATTCATTATTTTCTGCTTCTTCACTTAAATAATTTTCTAAGTATGCAATATGGTTATCCCAACTGCTAGTAAAATCAACATGTGATTTATTATGTGGATCTATAGCACAATGCCGTCTTAATTGTTTAACAGGATTATTATTGCCTTGGTCTAAATGACCTGAGTCAGTCCAATCCACATGCGGCAGATCGAAATCTGTAACTTCCCAAACGGGTATTTCATTGTGTACTTGTGTTAGTATCATATTACTATTTATTTAGGATACTACTAAAGTATAACAAATTCTAGTATTGTATGCTCTGGGCTAGATGCAACATTGTGTGCTTCTTTTAGAGCGAATCCGCATTCATTTGCAACTTGTGTTATACTTAATATTTCCGAACGGTTTTCGAACAGCAAGACTACACAGTCTTCAGTCATGTTTCGATTTATATTAGTGAAGAATTCTCTATGTATTGCCCAATCAGTATCTACGGCTATTCTAATCCAATTTAACTTTTCTTCTCTACCAGTCGCACCCATTAATCTATTTGCACTATTATATTTTCTCCAGTGCGGAGGGTTACCCACAATTAAGTCATATTTGTCTGTTAAAACTCCCACATTATCAGCACATATAACTGTAGCATTATGTAAGTTACTTTGCTTTACAGTTTTGTCTAATAGTTCACACGCAGGCTTATACATTTCTAATAGAGATAAGTTATTGCATGTTTCTGATGCTAATATACCAAACCCTATAAATCCTGGACCTGCACACCACTCCAATGCATTGTTGAATTTTCTATTTGGGTAGTGTGTTTTAAAGTGGTCTATGTAATCTGGTAAAAACCGTGTGCCGTTACCATTAGTTTCTACAGTCCAGTGTATGTCTATATTATTAATTCTATAAATTAAGTCTATATCCAAGTCTTTCATTTGTTTTCACTTAACCACTTTCTGTAGGACATAATTTTACTCCTAGATTTTAGTGATTCTTTTTTCATGTAAATGACATACTTTTCTTTCATTTCTTTAGATGCATTCATGGTAGTAACCCAACCGTCTGAGTTGTCTTGCCATCGTTTACTGTTTGCCATTACCTAAGCCATCCATTGTGGGTATTGTACATTAAAAGCATTAAAAATTCTATCATGTTCTTTTGTAGTATGGTGAGTTCTTAAATTCATTACTTGCAAACCATTTTCTGCTATGTAGTCTTCAAAACTACCGAATACCCATTTCATATAGTAAAAAACATCTAATTTGTAAAATTTGCTAATTGCAACGTTTACAGCATCAGGTCCAAACGGGGCAACAAGCATTAATTTTATTTTATTACTATCACAATAATGTTTTAATGCTAATAGATTACTGACCTTGTTGTGAATTGCCATAGGGCCATGTGTTGTTTCTATTGCGTTTTTGTGATATTCTTTTCCATTAAACTCTCCACCAGCTTGAAAAAATATAGCGTTAGAATTAGTTTCTATATACGAAGATCCAGTATTGTGCGGAATAGTATGTCTGGGGTCTCTGAATCTATTCTCTAGAGAAAGGCTATCGTTTTTGTCAGTTACACAATCTATATAGGAATCTATTGTTTGTAAATCTTTATTAAGTATTTCTCTAGTAGGTGATGTTATAAAGAATATACAATGGGAATAATCACCTTTTGATAATTGGGATATAGTTAAGAATGTAGAGGCACTGATATCTGCAGATCCCAATCCAACTGATTTTGCATCAGCATCTATAGATTGGCACCAATGATAGTCTGGAAGTTCAACATCATGGATCTCATCGTCGCGATAGCCATATCCCCCGTTTGGGAATTGTGCGAAACTATCTCCGCCTACTAGTAACATAATTATTTTTTCTTTTTAAGTTTTGCAACTTCTTTTTCAAGTTGCACAATTCTCTCTCCGAGTAATGGATATTGTGCTAACCATTTCTCTTCTCTGGTAGCAATTTCAATATCATATCTTTTTGCAACCCATTCCATTGCGTTGTCCATTTTAACTTGAAACCATACACCTACTTTAGTGTTTTTAAACCACTGATAAAAGCTACTGCCTATAATACTAGATAATATGCTTTTTAGTGTTAATATTAATAACCAATTCATTTAATAGGCCTCGTTCTTTATACCTGCCTGCTTGGCTAACCTATCATGTACATCTTGTCTCGGTGAATCATCTATGTACTTGATTCGTAAGTTTACTAGTGTACGTTGGTCATTTGCGTCCATATATAAATCTAAATTCTTATAGTGGTACGCGGCAATCTGATCGCCCGATTGTGCCGCAACTGCTAATTCTTTTCCTAATGGTGTATCTTTGGCACTAGGAGCCAGACTTGCTAAGCCATATAGCGATGCCGCTATGGCTAATGTTGCCGCGGCCTTACCTACAGCACCTTCTTCTAAACCTTCGTTTTGTGCCTGCGCCTTACTGTATGCGGCAATCAATTGATTCTGACGTGATTTATATTGTGCGCCAGTAAGGTTAGGATAAGTTGTATGTGCCCATGTCCAAAAACCTTGAAAATTAAATTCATTACTTCTACTAGCGGCTCTGGTTGTTGCCTGTTTTGCTTTAGCATTACTGATTGTTGGTTCAATTGGTGGTTGTTTAGCAGTAGCAGGATCATCATAACCCATTGGACTTGCTTCGCCTAATTTACTAAGATCAATATTCATTGGCCCTTTTTTAGCCTTCACATTTTTATTCTTTCTGCCCGGCTTTATTTCTTTTATTCTTTTAGGATTTGTTACCCTAGGCATTTCGCCACCTAAGTTACTTAAACCTTGTAATACTTCGTTGATATTCATAATGATCCTGTAATATAATTATATTTGTATTTATCAAAATATACAAGAAACTATAGCCAAAAAAAATCCCCCTATATTGGGGGATCTAAAAAAATGTTTTTTAATCTAAGTTGTTAACCTACACTGAACCTGAGTCTGTTACTAATCCGTAATCGACTGGTTGTATAGTACCTCTGGTCTCTATCTCTACTGACACTCTTGCGGTACCTGCACTAGCAGTTCCCTGAATGACTTCAGCACATATAGTCACGTCTGATGTACTTGGCCAAATATAATGGAAGTCTGATCTATACTGTCCAGCAACTGTTAAGTCAATATCACTTGCTTTGAATAGTAAATCCTTATCCGTTGTTACTCCGACTGTTACAGCCGTTGTATTATTTGCGTTAGTCCATGCCGCGTCCACTTCAACTATCACCGCTGATGCTCTTACTGCCGACGAAACGTCAAGTATGTTTTGTGTTCCACTATCGTATGATACGTTAGCAGTAGCAAAAACTAAACCGTTTGCTCCATTAGCCGCTCCAACACCTTTAGTACCGACATATTGGTGAGCAACTAAAAATACGTTGCTACTAATACCTGATGGTACTGTATTTGGGAAATGTAATATACCTGCTTGGTAATCAAAAACCCATTCGTTATTGGTAGTCAAACTATTCATCTTATCTGAATCGCCTTTAGCGTCTGCTTCAGTTGTATAAACTTTTGCTAAGTATGTGCTACCTATTGAAGGTGGTATAAAGTCTCTTAGTCTATTAGCACTACCTGGAACAACATTGCCTGTAGGGTCTGCCACAGCAATCCATGACTTACCACCTGATACAGTAGGGTCAGCAACCATTTGAATTGGTTGTTTGACAAAGTCACTGCTATCTGATGTATGCCCGTAAAATTTTACAGGTGTCGCGGCACTTGTTGTTGGCGCCGTTGCTGGAATGTCTGAAGATTTTGCCCAAACATCCTGTGCTAGTGTTAAACTCTCACTTGAATATATTTCATTTGGACCTTCCTTACCGTCAATATCTGTCTCAGTAACACCATAAACGACTTTCTTCCAAAGGAAATCTAACTTATCACTATCTGTAATTGCCATTATTCAATCCTCCTTATGAAACACTTAATGCTGATATAGAGTTTGAACTTCCTAGTTTAACTCTTACCAACACTACGTTGTTAGTGGCGTTTGTTGTACTTTCTGTACCTAGAGTAATATTAACTGAGCCGGAACTCCCACTTGCTACTCCTCCATTGGCACAACCAGCACCGTTACCGGCGCCACCTGGGTTACCTGAGCCATCGTATAACGTAAATGCGTCATACCATGCTCCACCTGTTGCGTTAGGTGATGTACTACTACTATCACTCACACCAGGTAAACCAATTACTAATCCTGAGTAAGAACCTGTAATTGATATGCTAAATGTACTCAGTGTCGATTTAGCGAAATAGAATGTCATATACTGAGTAGCATCTTTGCCACTGTAGTCTATAGCATTACCATCTGGCCAATACCCTGAGGTGTAGTCTGCTTGATCTGAGGTTAAAATACCTCCAACAACTCCAGCCTCGTGAGCGTACCCACTTGCTGTTAAGTCTTGTGTTGAGTCCCAAGTTAAACTACTGTTTGGTAGGTTGCCTGCTCCTAGAGGTGTATCCCCTGTTGCAGTAGAACCTAAATCTACTCTATTACCACCAGTTGCTCCTGAAGGTATAGAGATGTTTTGCTCGTCTACGTCACTGCTTCGTGCAGTTCCCGCCTTAAGTAAGACTGTACCCGCTAAACCCTGTGATCCAGAGCCATTTACGTTTTGTCCGCTTACTGTTAATGTACCACTAGTGTGTCTATTTGACCCATTAATGTTTACTGTTAAAGCACTCAGTGATTGAGCACTTGTTGTTTGTCTGGCTATAGGTGCCGAAAGGCCTACGTCCGAATATGATTTAGACTGTGAACCTATTATACTGTCTGACCCCGAAACTGATATCGGACTCCCATTATAATATGTTTCACCTGCCAAATTCGTCATTGTCAAATTTGATACTGTTACAGTACCACCTGAAGCAAAATGTTCAATACCTGAACTGTATGCTGATGATCCTGCACTGTCTCCTGAGATTGTACCAGAAGCAATTGACGGTGATGACGTCATGTCATCTACAACAAAGTAAGCGGTGTTAGTATCGCTACCCTCGTCATGTGTCATTTGAATTCTGTTCCAACCAGCACTTAGAGCCGATGCTACTCTTACTTGAGCATCACTGGCTGTATAAAATCCTGGTGTATCTGCTGGGAAATCAGCATATCCACTTACTCTCAAACTCGCTGTAGTACCGTCTTTGTCAGTACCATCAAAAGTTACGGCACCTGCCGCAACGTTGTTGATCATCGCTGTCAGTGTACCTGAGTCTGATTTAAAGTTATCTATTTGATTCGAATTTGGAGTAGTATCAGTAATACGAGTTACACTTGCGCCAGCAGTTGCTGGTAGTGTGCCACTACTTGTATTATCTGGTACTGAACCACTTGCTAGGTAAGGCGATGATCCTGTACTAGAGAAACTTAGTGTTTCGCTGTTAGGAAAATCGTTTGGTGCTGTTGGTACTAACAAACCTAAAGTTTCATTGAGCGTATCAATCGCACTTGAAATTTTAGTTGAGTCTGTTAAGTTAATAGCGCCTCCGGAATAACTTCCGTCACCATGTTGCGTTACGTCTCCCAAACTAATTTGAAAGCCGTCCGCACTATCCGCCGCATTGGCTTCTAACTGTGCCTTTGTAACGAAGTGACTGGATGCTGTACCGTTTGCCCCTGCAATTGTGGCTAGTGCGCCAGCGGTAGTCTTGAGTATAACGTTTCCGCTATCGCTCTCAATAGTATTACCTCTTTTGCCTAGTTCTATATTCGCGCCTACACCTGCAATTCCGTAATTCTTAGTGTCTGCCATTATATTTTCTCCACTTTATATATTTTTAACCGGTTATAGTATATGTGTGTTGTATCTGGTTAAAGCACTTTGGTGCTTTTGATAAAAGTATTTATCGTAATTGACACATTAGTACACGGTAAGAGATTAAATACTACTATGGAACAAACTGAAGGGCAATACTACAGTCAACTAAATTCCGATAACCTTGAACGCATACAAAACGGACTTCGTGAACGCGGATTAATAAGTTGGCAATCTCTAAATCTTCCCAAAGATATGGAATGCGTTGAACCACGGCACTTAGATAGTTGGATAAAAATATGCGAAGATAAGAACATTGATCCAAAAAGAGTTGTTATTGACGACAACAATATTAATTATAAATGGGTAGCAAATAACTATGAGTTTAAGTCATCGTATATGCCAAATGAATTATACAAATTAATAAACAACCTGTCGCCATGTAATCATATCATACCAGAAACTAACTTAAACTTTATGGCAGGAAATTACGCATTCACTAGATGGCGACTTTTAGAAATGATGTGGCGTAAAGGTTTACTAACGGACAGTACAAAATTATTTTGGTCTGCTTATAGGTCAGGGGAACTCCATGACGAACATAATAGGGACGACTTGTTATCTGCAGAATTCTTAGAATTTATGTTTGAAAATGTGCCGCGGACATTTATGATTGACAAATTTTACAACAAGTATCCAGAAGATCTACAGATGGGAACACGTGAGCAACGTTATATAACTGACTATAATAATTACGACACGTGGATATACGAACACTCGCTGATTTCAGTAGTAGTTGACACAATGAGCAATTGGCCTAACCTGGATGATTGCCCGACGGATCAATTTACTAATGTTTATACTACACCTAAGTCATTTAAAGCAATAAAGCATAAGCGACCATTTATATTAGCAGTGGCCAAGCAGAGTAACGAACTAGCAATGCTTCGTGACTTAGGCTTTGAAACATTTGATAGTGTGTGGAGCGAAGAATACGACAAACAATCTTTTCACAAAAGACTTGACCATATGGGCGACCTATGTTATAATTTATCTAATGAGAACACAACTGAACTATACCATGCTACTATCGATATATGTGAGCACAACTATAACGTGCTTATGGACACCGATTGGGTAGAATGGTACTTACAGGAATTAGATAAGCAACATGACCTTTAACAACTCACTTAAACGCATCGGCTTTTGCTGTAAATACTTAGACCCAGATCAAACACAGAAACCTAAAGTACTAAAAGAAATACAGCAAAACTTCACAGAAAAAGGCACAACAGTTGCTTGGTGTAACAGACAAGAAAAAGCAGTAGCAGAACAAAAATTGCTAGACGTTGTTGAACACAATATGCAAAGTGCGTACAATCTAGTTAAATATGCTGGATCATTGCCAGAGGCAAGGAGAATGGTTAGACTAGGCAGTAATCAGATACCAATGGCTACTGAACCTAGTTGGCGTTATGTATTCGAGGACAAAACAGTTATTAAAGAACTTGAACGTGGATTCGGAAGAATTGGCGATTGTGCTCGTGACAATGATGTTAGGATTAGTTTTCATCCTGGTCAGTTTTGTGTCCTTGCTTCTGATAATCCTGATGTAGTAGAACGTAGCATTGACGAATTCGAGTACCATGCTAATATGGCACGGTGGATGGGTTACGGTCAAACATTTATGGATATGAAACTTAATGTACACATATCAGGTAGAAAAGGGTATCAAGGTATCATTGATGTATTGCCTAGATTATCACCCGAAGCAAGAAATACTATTGCTATTGAGAATGACGAAATGTGTCATGGCTTAGACGCAAGTCTTATGTTGAAAGATCATGTAGCACTAGTATTAGATATACACCACCATTGGATTAGAGACGAAGAATATATACAAGCAGATGATGATCGTATTAAAATGATTATTGATAGTTGGCGTGGTGTAAGGCCTACTCTACATTACAGTTACAGTAGAGACCGCGGCCTAGCAATGGCACTGAATGAAGGTGAAGAGATTAATCACAGCAAAATGCAAGACTTACCGGCACTACTAGAGGCAGGTGCTAAAAAGCAAAAACTAAGAGCACACTCGGACTACTATCCTAACCAACAAGCAAATGACTGGGCGTTGAGTTTCTGGGATGACTTTGATATACAATGTGAGGCTAAGGCTAAGAACTTAGCCAGTGAACAACTCTATGACAGAGCCGTCGAAACAAAAAAAGTAATTGAGGCGGATGTATCCTGAAGTGTCTATATTAGAGTATCATCAGAGGGACTCGACTGTTCAAAAGGTTGTGAGAATTTTATCACAACCTCAATTACATAATATATTTACAGGTTCTGCCTTAAAGTGTTCTAAAATAGGTCAAAAACAGTTAAATATGACACATAATAGGAATAATACATGTCAAACATAGTCGCTATGGCCTTATGTCGTATAAAGGACAGCAAGAACTTAGAATACAACAAAGACACTGGTGCGGACAACACATATACATTATATTCCAGCATGTGTGAAATACTTTGTGAAAGTGCTGATCGCTTCATACCCGGTGATTGGGAATTTGAAATAATTGAAAATGAAGTAGACAACTATCAACAAATATTTGATACTAATTTTAATGAAGTATACGAGATGTGGGATGGCGGTAAAAATAATATACTGTTTTTAGATCTTGACACATTCATTATAAATACTGTCGATGTTTTTGATAAGTTAGAACACTTTCAAATGTTTAATTACACAGACCCTAAAACACTTAGCGGTAAAGATGCTAATAACAAATACGGATTACAACACGAGCATTATCTAAATGCTGGTGTAAGATACTATCCTAAAACTATGTCACAGGACGTATGGGACTTAGGTTGGAAGTATGCTAATGATTGGGATTATGATATTTGGGGCACAGAACAAATTATCTTTAATGAAATGATGTACAGTGAAAACAAAGATGTACATAATTGGTTAGACCCAAATATGAATTATCAAATGATGAATGCTGTACCGGAACTATTAGATAATCCAAATTACATAAGCCAACTTAATACGTGGAATAACACACAATTAAATAACGCAAAGATAGTACACTTACACGGTACACGTGGAGCAGAACAGACATTACTTACACAGGTAGCACTATGGAAGAAACTCACAGGGGAAGACTTTGAGTTTGAGCAAATTGTAATTAATGACCAAGGGAGGGTAGAATACAAATAATGGACGGAGTAATTTTAGCGGCAGGTATGATAGCAAGTTTAATTGCTATTGTGAGTTTACTACTGAACGAAGGTGGCGGTACTAAAGGCATAACAAATGAGTACACAACTAAGTCAGGTGTTAAGCACACAGCACACAAAAGCAGAGAACAACACATAGTATGAGATTAAATTATAAGGATTGTGGTACAATAGGTTTTACATGTAGTACATTTGATTTACTACACGCAGGGCATATCACAATGTTAGAAGAAGCAAAACATCACTGCGATTATCTTATAGTTGGTTTACAAAATGATCCAACACTTGATAGACCAGATAGCAAAAACCCACCAGTACAAAGTATTATAGAAAGGCAAATACAGTTAGCGGCAGTTAAGTTTGTAGACGAAATTATTGTGTACAACACTGAACAAGACTTAGTTGACTTACTGCTTACATTACCAATTGATGTAAGAGTACTAGGTGACGAATACAAAAACAAAGACTTTACAGGCAAAGATATTGCTAAACAACGTGGCAGTAAGATAGTGTATAACGGCAGAGATCACAGTTTTAGCAGTACATCTTTACGCAAAAGAGTACATTCAGCAGAAGACAACAAGTCATAAATACTTGACACATTTACACAAATTTGTTATAATATAGTTTATATAAGGGGCAAGAGATATGAACATGTATAAAAATTTGTTGTTTATTTCAACAT
>Ga0070743_10001013_pt1 | contig 10714 bp, 7 predicted proteins | sample ColrivemetaGS697_FD_70187 | JGI IMG/M metagenome (GOLD analysis project Ga0070743, IMG submission 70187) | Estuarine microbial communities from the Columbia River estuary, USA - metaG S.697 | ecosystem: Environmental > Aquatic > Marine > Intertidal zone > Estuary | place: USA: Columbia River... | reverse complement strand
CAATTTCCACAAACGAATGGATAAATCCGGATCTTCACCCGGATGAATGTTTCCAAATCCGTTTGAAGCTTCAAATGCTTGTTTAGATAATCCCATATTGAAACTTCTAGGTTGAAATTTGGTTACTTGCTCACTTCCCCCTCTAATACCTCCAGTGGTTAAAAAAGAAGTCATACTAAAATTAATCGCTTTTTGAATAGCCGAGAAAGATTCCAATGCTTGATCTGGACCGCCAAAGCAATACACATAAGCGCTATCTAGACTATTTGACACTTGAGTTAAATATTCCTTGGGTAGAATGCAATCGGAATCAAGAATTATAAAATAATCTCCTTTTGCCATTCGCATGCCGTAATTTCTAGAATCACCTGGTCCTGAATTTTCTTTGTAGAAGTAAGCAATATCTAATTTTCCTTTATATTTTCCTAAAACAAAATCACAAGTAACCGTTGAACCGTCTTCAACAATAACTACTTCAAAAGGATGTTCATAATCTAATTGAGACAGACTTTCCAAAAGTTCATCTATTTCATCTGGCCGATTGTAAACTGGAATAATAAAAGAAAACATAACAAAACTTTTAACAAAGATACATTTTATACCAATAAAAAAGTCCCGAATAAATCGGGACTTTTCAACTAAACTTTATTATTTATTATTGCTTAACAACTTTAATTGTTTTAACAGTATCACCGATAGTTACATTAACAATGTAAGCTCCAGCACTCAACTGTGACATATCAACTTGTGCAGTTGTAGCATTTAAATTTCTAGAAATCACTTCTTGGCCTAACATATTTACAACTTGTACCGCTGAAATTTCAGAAGTGTAAGTCAAGTTCAATACATCTTTCACAGGATTTGGATATGCCATGAAATTGTTGTTGTCGAATGAATCAGCATTTAATACACATGCAATAGTCAACTCGAAACTACCAGTTGCAGCACCAAAACCTTCAACCATTATATAGTAAGTTGATGTTCCATCAGCTGTAAACGTAACACTTGATTGTACTCCACATGAATCATCATTTGTAGCAATCTGAGTACCTCCACAAGAATCAAAAACTCTTAAAATAGTATCAAATGATGTATTAGTACATAAACTAGCAGTGATATCTCCTGCTGCACCCGAGTAAGAATACCAAACATCGGCAGAAGCATTGTTACCTGTATCAGTAGCACCAGTTGCAGTTGAACCAGTTACAACATCAGTACAATCAACAGCAATTGCAGTTGCACAAGTATCATTTGTTGGAGGGCAAGTGTTACTAAAATTACCTAAAGGTAAATCACAAGTATTATCAACACCATGTAATACAGAAAGTGAAACTGTTGCACCGTCAGCGAAAGGACCAACTGTTACAATACCTGTAGCAGCAACTGGCCATGTAGTAGTTCCATCTGACACAACTGGAGTACCATCACCTAAAGCCGTTACATCAATATCAACACTAAACTGACCATTACCACAATCAGGAACAATAGTTGAACTAGCAACAACTGCTGGAGAACATGTAGCAGCTATAATATTTACAAAATAATCTTCTGTTTGTCCCCAAGTACTGTTTGATGCACCACAAGCTTGTGTATCATTTATAGCATCATCATCGCCTCCTCTAATTCTCATTCTGGTTTGACCTAAAGTTGCTCCGGGAGGAATTGTAATTGAAATATTTGAAGTCCCAGAACCTCCTGCATTTGTTCCTGTTGAAAATGATTCAGATGGCTCAAATGTTAAATTTTGATTAAAATCTATCCAAACTCTACTAAATTGGTTTCCATCTGTTCCCATTGTTACTGCCAATACTACTGTAGTACCTGCACTTAAATCTGGGATTGCAATTGTTGCTGGTTGTGACCCTGTAAAATCTTCATAAAAAGGAGTAACATTACCAGTTGATGCATTTGAAAGTGTACCTAAAACAACATTTGTTATAGCATCATTAGCACCACCATTTGTATACGTTGGAATACAATAACACCCATTCGCATTAGTAGTGAAACTAACTTCTGCACATCCAGTAGCAGGACCGTTAACGTTGTATGGAGATACTGTAAAATAATAAGTTGTGTTTACAGTACCAGCAAAAACATAAGAAGTTACTGAACCTAAATCTTGATTATCTAATATTTCATTTCCGCCTGAAGTTGTCCCAATTGTCAAATTGTAACCATCAGCTCCAGAAACAGCATCCCAAGTAATTGTATTGTTAAAGTTACCACAAGCTACATCTGGCGTACCCACAACATTAGTTGCACAAGCTGGTGGCAAAGTAGGTGTTTCTCTGATTTCAAAATTATCAATAAAAAAATCAATATCTGCAGAGCCATTAGTAGCTCCTTCAACTCCTCTAAAAGCAAATCGAACATTCTGACCTGTATAGGCATCTAAGTCAATAATATTTGTTGTACCTGTATTAGAAGGGACATTTGTATTATTATAAGTAAACAATATTGACCAATTTGTTGTTCCAGTAGAAACTAAAACCTCAACAAAATCATCTAATTCCCAAGCTGTTGTTGGAGCACCAGTACCATTCCACTGTGTAGCTGCAGCATCAAATTTTAACTCGTATCCTGTAGCAGGAATTGCGTATAAAGGAGATAATATCCAATCATTGTCAGTTGCTGCATCTATATTTATTTTGATAGCCCCAGTTGTCCCAACATTACCAAATCCATCAGCAACCCAAGAACTTGCTCCAAATGTAGCAGGTCCAGCTACTAAATCGCCGTTATCTGCTTCTTCCCAACATCCAGGCACATAAGTTGTAAATTCTTCTAATGAAGGAACTGTAAACACATCACATAATGTTCTGAAATTAAATGGACCAATCCAATTTCCATTACAATCTGCAGCAACATATATTTCATAATTAGTATTTGAAATCAAACCAGAAACTGGAATACTAAAGTCTGTTGCATTAATTTGATTTGAACCATCTTCTGGAGTACCTGCTGGGTAAGTTGCTGGAGCACCAGTTCCTTGAGGTTGTACTACATAAGCAAAATCAAATTGATTACCTGCAGAACCATCAGTGAATAATACATCAACAGTCGTTGCAGTAATATTCGCTGCTCCTAGGTTTATTGGATCAAAACAAGCAGGAGCTTCATCAAAAGTAATATCATCTAATGCCATATCACTAGAAAAAGTTGTACCTCTAATACTTCTAAATCTAACCTGAACTGTATTGCCAATATAAGCATTTAAACTAACAATCGCTTCTCTCCATGGGTCAGCTGCAGCTGTTTGTTGCGATCCAACAAGAACAAAAACATCATTTGTCCAAGTTGTTCCGTCAAAAACGTCTACACGTAATTCACCCATTGCAGCTCCATTCATGTGATAGAAGAATTGTAAAGAAGGGTCTGTTAAACCTGACAAATCTACCAAAGGTGTATATAATTCAGCAACAGCACCTGTAACTCCACTTGTAGCTTCAGTGTAAAAATAATTATTACCAGAATTGGCACCTGAAGGTCCTGTTCCAGGACCACTTGGAGTTCCTCCAGCAGCATCCACATTCCATCTGTAAGCAGCTGTTGTTGGACCAACAGGAATTGTAGACCAACAATCTGCTATTGAAGCATTTGTTGTAGCTGCAGCAGCTTCTACGTCATATGACCAAGGAGCTAAATTAATATTACAAGAACTAAAAGATGTTTCGGTACAACCTGTAGCATCACCATTAGTATTATATGGAATTATTGTTACATAATAAGTAGTACTTCCTGTCAAAGCGCCAATATTATAACTCAAAACGTTTCCTACATCAAATCCATTTAATACATCAGTGCCACCAGGACTTGTTCCAACATTTAATTTATAACCAGTTGGGGCACCTGTAGCAGCTGACCAAGAAATTAAGCCTGATGAGACATTGACTGCTCCATCTGCAGGGGAAATAATTGAAGTACAGTTAGGTGCAACAAATGTTTGTTGAGTTACTTGTATATTATCAATATAAAAATAACAATCTCCTCCTGTATGTGTACCATTAAATCTCATTCTAAAATCAGATCCATTTGGTACAGTTCCTGCAGGCAAAGAACCTGTCCAAGTAGTACACGGAGTTATAGTGTTGGAAGAAATATTCCCTATAGTATTCCAATTTGTTCCATTATCTGTAGAATATTGAACATCCATAGAAACTCCGACACCATCACCTAGAGAAAACTCTGTTGTTTGCCAATCGAAAGAAATGTCAATTTGTTCTCCATTAGAACCAGCGACAAAATTAACTGTAGTTACAGATCCCGTAGGACCAGAAGCCCAGAAGTTTCTTCTAACCGATGCTACTCCCACACAAGGAGTAACAGTACTTCTTGCGAACGACGCATAAGTCCAGCCTGTTGGAATTGTTGTTGCCTCAAATCCCTCGTTAATTGAGACTTGTGCATTTATTTGCCAACTAGCAAAAAAAGCAAAAAGCCATAAAGTAATTTTTTTCATATAAATGTATTTAATTTGTTAATCAAATGTAAAGTTACAAAAAACATATGATTATTTAAAAGTGATATTTCTTATAAAACCGTTAAAAGGACAATTTTATCGATGAAAAATAAAAAAACCGCTTTAAAAGCGGTTTTTGTAACAAAATAATTAAAAAATGTTATTTTATTGTTCAATAAAGGTCTCCATAACTGCTTGACTTACTCCCATATTTGAGAAACCACCATCATTATATAAATTTTGAAGTGTTACTCTTTTAGTTAAATCAGAGAACATTGCCACTGTATAATTGGCACAATCTAGTGCAGTTGCATTTCCAAGAGGCGACATTTTATCTGCATAAGCAATAAAACCATCAAATCCTTTTACGCCTTGACCAGCAGTTGTTGGTGTTGGTGATTGTGAAATCGTATTAACTCTCACTTTCTTATCTCTACCAAAGAAATAACCAAAACTTCTAGCAATTGACTCTAGATATGCCTTGTTATCCGCCATATCGTTGTAATCTGGGAAAACACGTTGCGCCGCCATATAACTTAAAGCCACAATACTTCCCCACTCACTCATGGCGTCTTTTTGATATAATACTTGCATTACTTTATGAAAAGAAACTGCAGAAACATCCCACCCTTTATGCGTGTAGTCGTAATTTTGATTCGTATAGTGATTCCCTTTTCTTACGTTTACTGACATTCCAATTGAGTGTAAAACAAAATCAATTTTGCCACCTAAAATTTCTGTTGCTTTTTCTACCAAATTCTCTAAATCAGCAATCGAAGTAGCATCTGCTGGAATAATTTGTGAACCTGTTTTTTCAGCTAACTGATTGATGGTCCCCATTCGCATGGCGATTGGTGCATTAGTTAAAACGAAAGTTCCTCCTTCTTCATGAACGCGCTCAGCTGTTTTCCAAGCAATTGAATTTTCATCTAATGCTCCAAATATAATTCCTCTTTTTCCTTTTAATAAGTTATACATAGTATTCTGGTTTATTTGTTGTTCGTATTTTTGTAAAACAAAAGTAGTAAAAATTTAATTTAACAAGGCTTTTGCGTGAATAATTGCTGAATCTGTAATCGTTTTACCTGACAACATTTCAGCAATTTCAGTAATTCTTTCGGTTTCTGAAAGTTGTTTCAATTCAGAAATCGTGGTTTCCCCTTGATTAAATTTAAACACTTTATAGTGTTGGTTTCCTTTGGCGGCAATTTGAGGCAAATGTGTAATGGCAAACACTTGTAAACGCTGACTCATCGTTTTCATGATTTCCCCCATTTTAATTGCTATTTCTCCTGAAACTCCGGTGTCAATCTCGTCGAAAATAATCGTTGGTAAATTGGAATAATTAGCTAAAACGGCTTTTAATGCCAACATAATTCGCGACATTTCTCCGCCTGATGCTACTTTTTTCAAAATTCCTAAATTCATTCCTTTATTGGCAGAAAATTGTAAAGTAACTAAATCGTTTCCAGTTGCTAAAAATGAATTGGCCTTTTGAATATCAAAAACCAATTGTGCATCTGGCATTCCTAAATTAGTCAAAATAACTTCCATTTCAGCAGTTAATTTTGGCGCAACATTCTTTCTTTGGTCAGAAATCGAATTAGCAATATCTGTAACTTTTTCTAATTGTAATGCAATTTCTTGCTCTAGTTTTTGAATTGTAGTATCTAATTCGTCAACCAAAACAACCTTTTCATCCAATTGATTTTGGATAACCAATAAATCATCAACCGAAGTTACTTGATGTTTTTTCTGCAAATTGTAAATTGCTTGTAGTTTGTTCTGAACCCATTCCAATCGTTCTGGATCATTAACAATTTTATCTGTCTCGCGAAAAGTTTCATCCAAAACATCTTGAAATTCAATTCCAATACTATTGATTCGCTCTGATAAATCTTTAAAATTGGTTGAAAATCCTTGAATTTTCCCAAAAGCTTGTTTCGTTTCATTTAACAAGCTCAATAACCCGATTTGTTCTTCATTGGCAACAGCTAAAATTTTATCGAGATTTTCTTTGATAAATTCTACATTACTTAACTTTTCCAATTCTTCTTCCAAAAGTTCTTGTTCTCCCGAAGTTAAATTAGCTTGCAGTAATTCTTCCAATAAAAAGCGATTGTATTCTTGCTCTTTTACCAGTGAATCTTTGTCAGAAACCAGATGGTTGTATTGTTTTTGAAGTGTTTTGTATTGCTTTAATTCGTTTTGGTATTGCTTCAAAAAGGCTTCATTTTGGGCTACCAAATCTAAAACTTCAATTTGATACGCTTCGTTTACCAAAGCTCGCGTTTCATTTTGCGAATGAATATCAATTAAATAGCTTGCCAACTCTTGCAATTGTTGCAAATTCACCGGACTATCATTTACAAAAGCTCTTGATTTTCCTGTTGGTAAAATTTCTCTACGAATAATAGTATCGTCTTCATAATCCAAATCATTGGATTCGAAAACAGTTTGTAATTGGTATTTTGAAAGTTGGAATTGTGCTTCAATCACACATTTTTGTTGGTCGTCTTTTAATGAAGATAAATCGGCTCTATTACCAAGAACCAATCCTAAAGCACCTAGTAAGATAGATTTTCCTGCTCCAGTTTCACCAGTGATTATTGAAAATTGATTCGAAAAATCTACTTCCAAATGTTCAATAAGTGCGTAATTCTTTATAGACAGCGATAATAGCATTAGAATTGAAATTTAAGAGAGAAAATTATCTAATTTTATTCCAATTTACAGAATTTAAAGGCGAAATTCTATTTAATATTTCATTTAAAGGAACAATATCTACTCTAGGACCTCCAGAAAAAATACTTACTATTTCATCTGTTTTAGCGTCAAAAAAAGTTCGCATTAAAAATGAATTTGGTCTTACTTTGTGAATATCACTTAAAGTTTTAATTGCTTCTATCACATTTCCCTTGCCTTTTTGAATATCTTCGCTCATAATATCAAGACCATTAAAATGGTATTCATAAAGTGCTTTTCGATAAGGAGTAAAAGTATTTGATAGTATATCTGTAATTAAAAAAAATCTATTTGTATTATTTCCTTCGGCTTGTGTCCAACCTTTAAATCCACTAGATTGCGCAACATTCATAATATTTGCAGCACTATCTAAATATTTAGAACCGCCTAATTCTGATAAAGAATCCATTTCTAAACCAATAATAATATTGGCATAAAAAGCCAAAACAGAAGTTAAATTGGAATTGAAAGAATTTTGATCAAACACTAATTGCTCAAATTCTAAATATCTAAAATTAAAATCTTTGTCATTAATATTAATTATTGGAGATGAGTAAGTGGAATTAAATATTGCTCTTGAAGATTGCACTTGAATCGTTGCAGCCATATTATTATTTTTGAACTCAGAAACATTAATAAAAAAATTACAAGCAATTTTTTCATGTTGCTGGTATTCGATATCTGTCCATTTTGTATTATTTAAAAACTCAGCGACTTGTCGTTCTAAATTTTTAAAAATTTGAGGATTAACATCTGTCATTCTATCTGAATTGACTGTAACAGTACAATTCAATTCTTGCCCAATTGTCCAATGGAAAAAAAATAAAACAACTAGAAAAGTAAATCCTTTATATTTCATAATGTTGGATAATTTTATTGATTATATCTTGCGCCACAGCTTCTTTTGATTTTAAATCCATCGGTTCAATATTGAAATTTTTATCAATAAAGGTAATTTTGTTGGTGGCATGTCCAAAACCTGCTCCCATATCATTTAATGAATTTAAAACTATCAAATCTAAGTTTTTTTTCTGAATTTTCTGCTTTGCGTGTTCAATTTCATTTTCTGTTTCCAAAGCAAACCCAATCAAAAACTGATTTTTTTTAATTTCACCCAAAGAAGCAAGAATATCTTTTGTCTTCTCCATTTCAATTACAAACGTAGCATCTGACTTTTTTATTTTCTGAGCGGCTTTGTTTTTTGGTCGGTAATCTGCAACAGCTGCAGCTGCGACAGCCACATCTACTTCATTGAAATACTGATGACAAGCCTCATACATTTCTTCAGCAGAAACAACTGGAATCACATTTACATTTGGATGTGAAATCTTTTGATGAGTTGGACCACTAACCAAAATAACTTTTGCTCCACTATCTGCAGCTTTTTGAGCGATATCAAAACCCATTTTTCCTGAGGAATGATTTCCAATAAAACGAACTGGATCAATGGCTTCGTATGTTGGACCCGCAGTAATTAGAATTTTCTTGTTATTAAGTGGTAATTTTGAAGCTAAATCATGCTCTAAAAAAGCAATAATATTTTCTGGTTCAGCCATTCGACCTTCACCTGAAAGTCCACTAGCTAATTCACCTGATTCAGCTGGAATTATAATATTACCAAATTTATTTAACTTAAAAAAACTATCCAAAGTTGATGGATGTTTGTACATATCCAAATCCATAGCTGGCGCAAAATAAACTGGACATTTTGCCGACAAATACGTTGCGATTAACAAGTTATCGCAATTCCCATTTGCCATTTTAGAAAGTGTATTCGCTGTAGCGGGTGCAATCAACATCAAATCAGCCCAAAGGCCTAATTCTACATGATTGTTCCAGGATGCATCTGCTTCTTCTTCATTTAAAAATGTAGAATAAACAGGATTTTTTGAAAGCGTAGCTAATGTTAAGGGAGTAACAAAGTCTTTTGAAGCAGGTGTCATTACTACTTGTACTTGAGCACCTGCCTTGATAAGGAGTCTGACTAAATGCGCCGTTTTATAAGCGGCAATTCCACCAGAAACTCCTAGCAAAACTTTTTTACCGCGTAAAACTGACATAGTCATTATTATTTTGCTTCTCTATGATAGATTTTACCTTCTAACCATTCTTGAACAGCTAAAGCATGAGGCTTTGGTAATTTCTCATAGAATTTAGAAACTTCAATTTGTTCTTTATTTTCAAAGATTTCTTCTAAACTATCATTATAGGTAGCAAATTCTTCTAACTTCTCGATAAGTTCTTTTTTAATTTCAGTATTGATTTGACCTGCTCTTTTTGCAATAATAGTAATTGCTTCATAAATATTCCCTGTTGGCTCTTCAATTACATTTTTATTATACGTAATCGTATTTACTGGAGCAGTGGTTTTTTTTAAATCCATGATTTAATTTTATTTAGAAAATTGTTGTAACTCGGTTTCTATTGAAGCATACATCTTGTCTGCCTTTTCTTTATATTCAGTATCACTTTTAAATTTAATCAAGCTTGAATATGCATTTAATGCAAAATTCAATCTTTCTTGTTTTTTGTCTGGCACACTATTCATCGCTAATTGATATGCAGAATCAAATTTGTAATACAATGCTTTTTCTTTATAAGGCGTTCCAGGGTAATCAGCAATAAAATTATCAAATGCCTTAATAGCCGCTTTAAAATCTGAAATAGAATTATATTGTTTTGCTACTTCATATACTTTTTTCTCTTCTTTCTCTCTAAGTTCTTTAACATAAACATTAGCTTTTGGAAGGTATTCTGAGTTAGGATATGTGTCTATAAATTTTTGCAATTTACTTAATGCTTTCTGTGTATCTATTTGATCTAAACTGTATCTAGGTGAAAGTTTATAATAGCATTCTGCACTTAAAAAATTTGCTTCTTCACGTTTTTCACTTTTTGGATAATTAGCCGCATAGCTTTCTAATTGATATCCAGCCAAATAATATTGTTCTGTTTCATAATATGCTTTAGAAAAATAGTAAAACACTTGCTCCCCTTGAGGTTTTGCTTTATAAGAAGGAGCCGCTTGTTCATATAAACGTATAGCTTTAGAATATTTTTCTTGATCAAAAAGTTTTTTAGCAACTTCTGCTTTTTTTGCAGGATCTTCACTTTTTAAAGCTTTTTGATACTCACTGCATGAAGTTAAAGTTGTTATTACTAGTAAAATAATTAATATTTTATTCATTCTGTTTTTCTACTTGTTTTTTATTCGCCAAAAAGCAACTGCAAATTTAGGCATAATTTAAATACTACGAAAATCTTTTTTTAGCTATTAATTTTGGTAAAATTATCCAATCTTTTAGCCAAGTCGTCATTTACAGAAACCAAAGGCAAACGCACAGTGTTTTCCGACAATCCCAATGATTTAAATACTTCCTTAATTCCAGCTGGATTGCCTTGTTCAAAAATCATATCAATAGCATCAGCTAATTTGTAATGCAATTGATACGCTTCGTCTACTTTTCTTTGCAATCCTAAACGTACCATTTCAGAGAAATCCCTTGGAAA
>Ga0070743_10001006_pt1 | contig 10736 bp, 17 predicted proteins | sample ColrivemetaGS697_FD_70187 | JGI IMG/M metagenome (GOLD analysis project Ga0070743, IMG submission 70187) | Estuarine microbial communities from the Columbia River estuary, USA - metaG S.697 | ecosystem: Environmental > Aquatic > Marine > Intertidal zone > Estuary | place: USA: Columbia River... | reverse complement strand
ATTTAAGTGAATATCTGATATACTGGCAATATTCAATCTTAAAGCGCGTATCTCTTTTAAATCTTTTTCCAGTACGGAATTAGTCACCGAAGTCATCAAAACTATTTACCTTATCTTTATCGATTTCTGGTTGAACGGAATCGGGTTGGTCTGACGATTCGGTCTTTCCGCGAATTAAAGGCATTCCGTGATAAGCGTAAATTTTGTTCCACATGTTTACGTATTCTGGACGCATAGCTACATGGTTTAATAACGGAATGATGTGGTCGTTGATATATTGCTCACCTAGCCGAGGATAAACTTTAGTTTGGTTTGCTGCTTGCTCAACAAGATTAGGGATAGACTCTGTCTTGTTAGATATTTCGGTTGTATTGTCTAAGATAGGTGGAACAATATATACGAGTTGTCCATCAGCATCAAATACTTCGACTTCAAAGAATGGCGATTGAACAGCATTCATCCACTCGTTCATTAAATTTGTGTGAAGATCCTCAGCTACGTGTCGCGCAGAGGTACGTCTAGACATAGCCTCTAGCATGGCTTCCACTTTTTGTTTTGGTATTGGTTCGACACCAAGGAACGGTAAGAATTTTTTAGTGAATGTAGCCAACGACATTTTAGCACGTTTTGGTTGAAGTAATGTTTCAAACGTACGCAGCATCGATTCATCATTTATATTTTCGGGTGCACGCATCTCGGTTTCCTCTAAGTTACACTGACAGCGATGACTGCTGGTTTCGTACCCGTTTGTTCGAATACGCGTTGACGAACTACATCATCGACTAGAAAGTTTTTTATTGCGGTGGTTGATGCACCACCTCGCATTACCATGGTCTCCCCGCCCGGTACGAATACAAATTCGAACTCTTTATATCGTGATGGCGGAACGTTTGTCTCGTAATTAAACTGTATGATTTCATCCATAACGTTTAATTGAAAGTGACCTTTTACCATTAGGAAATCTCCAGTGTAGCTATTCGAACAAAACCGGTATTGTCAAGTTGAATGGTTTTGCCCAATGATTCGATAATCCCATTGTTAAGGAATTGTACTTTAATTTGCAAATCGTATCTTGCAGTTGCCTGCCCGTTTGCATTTGTAATTGGTTCCATTTGGACTTCAACCGTTACACTATCCAGATATGCATTGAAGAGTGTTGATAGATCATCTTGTACTTGATTTGACGTTCTTACAATGTTATTGGTATTATTTTTAATCGCGTAGATTAAAGATTTAACTCGACCAAGAAAAATATTAGACTGAGAATAATTTGAACCTAAATAATCAGTTAAAATGCGCTCTGCTTTAGAACGAGGGTTTGTTATAAATCCTACACTGTCTAATGTTGGATATGTGTTCGCTGGCATTTTATATCTCCTAAAAGCAAAAAAAAAATAGACCTCGAAAGATCTATTTTTTGATATGCTTATAATTGAGCATTATACATAGAGGTTGGGTCAGCAGCTCGTTCCGCAATGATGCGTAAAGCACTAGCCCAAGTAGATTGGATGCTACATTGATCCACAATATCTAACAGATCTAGTGGATCAAGTATGTCCTCAAACCATTCTATAGCCTCCATTTCACCATTCTGTACTTCGAGACAAAGACCATTCACTGCACGACGATAATAGTAATGATCCTCACCCACTTTTCCTGGTTCAGGGTCAGTATAGTAGTCATCATAGCCAGCGATCTTTTGTTCGTGGTACATTTCACGAATTGTAGTATTTGCCATAACCCATCTCACCATAATTGGTGGTGGTGATTGTAGTTGTTCAACTGTATTCAATGACATGATGCGATCATGTAACCAAACACTATCTAACTGATTCATCATGGCACGGTTTATATTTGCGATTGCCTGATAATCAATATTACCGAAAACCGTATTCTTTGAAGCCGACCAAGCTTGTTGAACAAATGGGTCTAACGTTGCTACACGCTCATCATGACGTTGCCGACACCATTCCATTGTTAATGGGTCTGGTGTCCCATAAGCAATTGCACGGAAGGTATTTGTATCACCATCTACAACTGTGATCATTTTATATTTACTCTCGCCTATTCCTAGATAATAACACCATTCTCTGAAAAATTAACGTGAATCAATTTCCTTTTTAGAGTTCATGATGATATTGTGTACGTGAATGATTTTGGTTTAAAATTAACTCCCGTAAATATAACATTAATAGACACTCACCCGGAGAAATCATGGATATTTACCTTACAAATGGTGCACCATTTTCAGGCAAAGACACTTTAGCGAATCGACTAATGGAGTTCTTTGAAAACAGTGTATATATCCGTTTCAAAGATCCACTATATCAACGTTTCGCTGAACGACACAATCTATCAATCGATGAAGTTATTGTGATGTGTACAGGAAAACAGAAAGATGAACCCAATGAAAGAATTGGCGGTTTAATTCCGCGTCAGGTTTTAATTGACATCAGTGAAAATGAAATCAAAGTCAACCACGGACCGGAAGGTGTGGCATTAAAGGTAATTGATAACATTTTAGACACAGAACAATACGGTCGTAAAACATTTGTTTTCCCAGACGGTGGCTTTGAAGCTGAGCGAAATTTGTTTGCCCGTGTACTTCCAAGATTCGGGTTAAACCGTATGATCACCATACGCATTATTCGGGAAGGTTGCAACTTTGCAAATGATTCTCGAAACTTTCTAGAGAATCCGGACGTTACTATCTACAACGATGTAGATGAAACGCATTTACCAGAAGAACAACGCGGACAGCATATGTTTACACAATTCGTACGCTGGTATGAAACCCAGACATAAAACAATAGAGTCTAATGGGAATTCCCATTAGACTCCTTATGCCCTAACATAGAGTTGTGTAGAAATCAAAATCTCCGTTTTTGTGGACGGATATAATATTGACTTCACATATACTCTTGTACATCGTCTCGTAGTAGAGATCATATTCATCTGGTGAGGACTCTTCAAAGATTCCTTTTCTCATGACTTTATAGTCGGATACCTTTAACCCCATTTGATTTGCCATTTTGATCAGAATGATATTCTGATATTTGTTCATCAAACGTTTGTGATCTGATCGGAGATCACTATACGGTACAACCCCAGACCAATAATCATCGCTAGTCGAATCGATGTTAAGGGTCTCATACTTGAGTAGCTTAGGTACTGGCTCTTTTGCATGTACACCAAATATTGACGAAACAACAATTACTACAGACGCAAGAAAAATATTAATTATTTTATTCATTATTAACTATTCCTTTTTTACTCATCAAGATCATCAAACACATCGTCCATGTAAAGATCAACAATAGAGGACGTGGTGTGATTTTGAGACTTTAATAATGTTTCCAATGAGGGATCACCAATGGCAATACCTGTGACGGCAACGCTATCCGTAGGGCCGTCTTCGGCAGTCACATACAAACTAAGATTACTTGCTAAGTCATCATAGAGGTTCCGAATAGTTTGCGGAACCGTATGTTTCCAAGAAACACTAGTCGAGTTAAAACCGCTACAATTAATAGCGGTTACCGGGTTGTGATTTAAAATGATATTCTCGATGCTGATAGTGTTATCACCACCGAGAATGGTTGCGGTTAAATTCACAGACACCGTAGTCGGGTCTGTGATTGTTTCTGTGAGATCTGTCAAAGCTTTACGGGTAAGATCGAGTATGGTTACTCGATCTGCTTCGCGTTCTTTAACTTTGACGAGCACGTTATCAACGGTGTACGTTTGATCTTGAAACATAAGGTATACCTCTACGGCTCACCCAGATTTTAACTGAGGGTGTACCGCTTCACTGGGGACAAAGGCGAATCCTTCAAAGTCATCATCTTCCTCATTACCAAAGCTAACATTTACTACCTCTGGTACATTTGGATGATTCGTATCTTCTATAGATTCATAATTCAACCGCAGATCTAAGGCAAAAGCTTGATAAGCTTGAGTTAACTCAGTCTCATCTACAATTTGCGCACTGACCTGCGACCATACCGTTTTTGGTTCGTCATCCAAACCAATACTGCCGGCATTTAAATCCGTAAGAACCAGACGGTTCTCGTCATCAATTGCAACCATACTGAGTGATATCGTTCGATATTTACCCGATTCGATATTATCGGCTATTTCCAATAACTTCGCACGAGTTTCACTAGCTGCATGATCGCTATTCTGCTGTATCTCTGTTCTAGTAACAGTGATTGGCCACATGTATTTCTTCCTTAACTTTTTTGTGGTGTTTTAATGAATTTGGTTGTGTCTCCCTCGGAACGATTGTCTCCGACGAAAACGATTAGTTCTTCTACTGTATTAGGATCATCGCCACTATATGCATCTAACCATATAGTAGCGTCCTCCATGAAAGCCCGATAGGTGTCGGTAAAGTGCACTTCTTCAGGGATATGCACCTTAACTTCTTCCCAATAAGAACCTCTTTCACCGTATTCCCCCTGAGTCGTTCCAAGTTGACCAACAGTGATGGTTTGTTGCATTTGATTATTGGCGAAATAATTCAAACTCAATTCATCATAGATCCCTGCTTCAACTTTATCTGCGATCTCCATTAGTTTCAAACGAAGATCACCAAGGTATCTATGTTCACCATCAGCTTCGCTGTGGTCGATGTGGGTGACTCTTACTTTCCAATATTCGTCTTCAGACATGGTACTTCCACCCCATAAGCTAAACGATTCTTGAGTAGGATACCATTGAGTTCCACTTCTGGATCGAGATCAATGGCTATATCCGCGTACATCGCATGATCGTAAGTGTCGTCACCCAAAGGCATGTTAAGTTGAACTACAACCCATATATTTTCTTCAGCAGCGATTTCACTTACCTGTTGAATATATTCGCGCATCTTTGGTAAGAGTGTTTTACTCTGAATACAAAGATATAAACCATTCGATTTATTTTTGTGCATTCGGAAATGCGCACCTAGATATTCAGGTTTCAAGGATGCCATCATTACGGCTTGTTCCAAACTGGCAGAACCTGTAAACAACTTATGTGCACCAAAACGAAAATCACGACTATTGCGAATAACTACCACTCGACCTTTTAATTCGCTGATCGGCATAATTAGATTAGTTAGTGGAATCGACTTGTTCCGAGTCGGATTGTAATTGGCTGTAGTGCTCATCCTTCACCTCTTTAGGAATTAATGTTGCAACTCGATTCGTAAACTGACTCCATCCTTGCCAGAATTCATATCCTAACGCCGGATCGGTTTCAGTCTCGATTTTATACTCCATTGAGCAACCGAGGTTCTTATTTAGCGTTCCTCGAAACGCATGTGCGTCTCGATCGTTTTCAAATGTAACAAATTGACCATGTACCTGAACTTCTGTCTCATACGTACGAAGTAGATTAACCACATCAACCGTATTGTTGTTTGTATCAGTAATGACCATTTGTGCCGCAACCTGAAGACCAGGTTTACGTAACGCTACACGTAGTCGTTCCTCAAACTGCGGACCGGGGCCACTTTTAATAGTTCCAACAGAACTATAAGTTTCTACAGTTTCCGGATAGAGTACAAGTTCATCATTGTTCATCAGAACTCCCACAGTGATCTTCTATATTAAGCATAACTAGACCGTCAGGGAGGTTACCAAAACCCACATTCCAATATGGCGAACCTTCCGAGTTATCGACTGTGAGTTCAATTTGACCAACGAAATTAGTATATAATCCACCTAATTGATTTTCTTCAACATTACTGATCTCGCAAGCAATGTGGTAGCCTACGTTTTTATCCTCAATCAACGGATTCGTTCCAACGAATGTACGTGATAGATAGATCGTATTGTCTTCAACTTGAGCTGCCATTGCAACAGAAGCTGATTTAATGAAACCACTGCGAAGTTTGTCAGCAGTCTCCTCAAGTATTCTAGCTAGGTCCTCCCGATCGATTTGACCTTCTTCGTAATTAACAAAACCCACTTCAGTCGACATCGACATTTTCTACCTCCACTTCTTCTTTCAGACCAACGATTAAAAGAGTTTGTGTAAACTCCTCATAACCTTTAGTGATTTCATAACCGATAGTTTCGCCTTCATCATTAATTTCGGGCATCACCATTACTCGCGTTGCATCGAGTAACGTATCGTGGACAATCATCGCAACAGGTAAAGAACCACAATTAAGTGACTCAGTGTTAAGTGACGAATGGGACGATGATGGCCACTTATCACCACGTAGATTTAAGTTAAGTATATCTACTCTGGCTTTATCATGATTATAACCAATAAGGTCACCTTGCAACATGTCGTAATCACCAGTCTTAACACGATCAATTACCTGATGGAGATGTTGAATGACGTTTTCTAGATCATGAGGTTTTACAACATCGTAATCTATACTTTCAATTTCAAGCATTGGGTTAAAATTCATCGTCTTCCTCGATCTCTTCTTCGTCATCCGTACCGTCCGGAATAACTTCACCTCTGGGAACCATTTCAACTGGATATTCAGATGCACCCATTCTTAACATTGCAACGTTCGAATTAGGTGCACGATCATCCGCATACATAGTTGGTCTGATTGATTCGCAAAGTAACTTATACGAACTGAAAAGTTCGTTATCTACAACCCCTGTAGCTTGTGCGGAAATAGCTGAAATAACAGGAGCGTGATAGGTATCGGAATCGCCCAGTTGAGCTGAGTGTATAATGGACGCGACTGTTATTTCTCCGGCATCTAATCCCATCGTTGTAATGGTCATATCCATGTTTGTGATTTGACCACTCTCAAGTTGATCACACAACAGATTAAACGTTGCTCGTAGGTCTTCAACCTTTGGTTCAGAATGAGCTACAACAACTTCATCACAATGTATACGTGACATCAATATCTCCGTTTATTAGCTAGTTCTTTGTTACAGTTTCTGAATGAAACGTGCATCCGATGGAACAGTAATTTCAGATGTGCGTCCATTAATCCAAACAAACGCAGGACATCCGTAATTAAAGCTCGCTGTAAACGTACGCCAACCATAACCAGCTAAGTTGGTTTTGTATTGGCAGTTATACGTATTGGAATAACTATTTTGATAAGCACGAATGATCCAAGACTCGCTACGAGTCAAAGGTCCAGCACTTGTAAAAGTAGAGATTCCGAGTAGTACAATTAATAGAACCGTTTTCATAATTTTTTACCTCTTACGCCCCTGAGGGCATAAATAAACCCTATCCCCTTTTCGGGGATAGAATTGTTTTAGTTATCAACCGTGTTGTATTTGTCGTGTCCGCCATACAACCAGTTGTACATCGTTAGGGTTTGAGGTGCTTGCTGTTTAGTTGCTCCAGAGATCGAATGTGGTGCATTCGTACTTGGAACGTTTCGAGATGGAACAAGTGGTTCAAAGATACCGATTAACTTGTTATCCAACAATACATAGATCGCCATTTGGTCACCATCAAAGTCGGCGTTAGGCGCTTGTGTAATGTTTGTACTCATACTGATCGTCTTGATAACTGCATCTGTTTTGATTTTAGTTACCCGACAACACTGAACCGAACCTTTCTCTAGAGAAGGGGGTCGGTTAAAGAGTACTTTGATACCTTTACCATTTTTAGATTCCGCTATAAGTTCTTGGAAGATTTCATCCAACAATGGGTGATAGCGATTGGTATATGCATCAATAAACTTATTAATGTTCTTCGGAGTCCAGTTACCAAATTCAGGGTGATTCCGTCGACGTAACAGCTTATTGGTGATATGCAGTCTAAACGTTTGCACCGAAGGCGCCCATGGCAGATGCAGTTCATCGTTTTCGTGCGGACCAATAATTGGACCAATCACGCATCGCATCGAGAATGGTTGGCGACCTCCAAAATAGTGAGCTCGCATAACTCCCTTCTTACCCATTACGCGTTCACGAATAAACTCCGATGAATATTCTGCCATTTTCTTGATACAATAAAGCATTTTATTATTACGCATCTTAAAAGATCGCTCTTGAATCGATCGATCAAAATTTGTAATTGCATACATCGCATCAACAGCAATTAACATCACCTTATCATACCACGTACCAGAAGAGTTTGTTTCTAGTACGATACCTGCCGATGATGGCATTGGTAAATATCGAGAAAATATTCGGGTCTTTTGCGCTGAATATTTTCTAACAAATGCTGCAAACTCCTTTTCCTTTTCAAGTTTCTTACCGATTGAAGTATTGAGCAGAATATGGAATGCATCAATCTGCCCTTCACGTAATCCACGATAGAGATCCACGATTTGTTCGTTGGTTAATCCAGGGACATCTCGAGGTTTTTTCTTTAGTACCATTTGTACCAAAATACGATACATAATGCCTTCGAAGTTATCGTGAAAGAATTGTAAATTTCGAGTGTTTTGTGGAAACCCAATATTACCGACAATTGTATAAAAACGATTTTCAACAGTTGGATCTGGGTAATCGGGATTAACTAAATACTCTAATAGATTCCATCCACGAAATGTCATTTCACTCGACATTACCAACCAAGGTCCCGGACAAATGAACGGTAATTTCGGGTCAAGTGATTTAATCCATAAGGTAGTCTCAATTGGTCGTTCCAATTGGTTCTTACACTCAGTGGCACAGACTGGGCACAATAAACCGTGATTTACACCACCGCTTAATCGACCACATGAACACATCGGTACAGGCGATATTGTATCGCCCTGATAACGAGTATACAGTATAGACTGTAATTGTTCCTCACCTTCTTTGGTTGAAGTATCGATGTCATTTGCAATCAATGGTGGATGTACCATACGTGCAATTGTTTGTTCGTGGTCGGGGAATTCAGGCGAACTAAATTCCGCAATTGGTGGGGTAAACATCCCCATCGCACCGACATTAATCTGATTTAAATTCATTATGACAACACCAAAAATAAAAGCTAAGGGTATAAGTAAACTAATAGAGGGTTACCCCTCTATTAGTCGCTTGGCTTTAATTAAGGCGATTAACGGAAGCCGTACAGAGAACCAACGTTGTACGGAACATTCGGCATTTGCTGAGGTTGGTGATGGAACAATTGGCTGATCAATTGCGGGTTCACCATGTTTTGTTGCCAGTTAGCAAGAGTTTGGTTATAAACCGTTACATCTTGCTGATTCAGGATTGAATCACTACCGATCACCAAACCACATGCAGCAATAGCTCGTGTTAATGCTTCAATGAAGTTACCGCCGAAATCGAATTTACGTGAGTAAGCTTTGATGTGAACATCTTTAGCAATACGTTGTAAGATACGAAGACGCTTATACAGACGAACTTGACTTGGTTCTGGTGAAGCAAATGTTGCCAGATAGTCACGAACAGAATCTGGATCTTTCAATCCGATTGTGTTCAACAACGCCAATAAGTCCAATTCACGGATATCGTGATATTCGCCATCGCGGTTATAGTAACCGATATAGCTCATGTCATCAGAAGTTGTGATTAATGGCTGTGGAGCATTGTTGTTCAATGCAGCCCAGATTTTACTGAAGTTATGGTTGGTTAAGTTATCGGCAGCTTGGATCAAGATCCCAATTGCATCTACGTTACCTTCACCTGCACTTGCGAATACCTTGGTCGCCCAGTTACCTTGACCACCTTGAGAAATCTCAAGAGTGAATACTGGCTGCTGAGTCAGTACACGATCCATCAAGCTATAAAGTTCATGAACATTACTGCTGACGTCTAGAATTGCCGGTTGTCCATCAGCGGTCAAACCCGGAACCTGCAGACCAACTGCACCAAAATTACGGATGTGATTACCACTTTGTCCGAACTGGTTGCGCCACACTACACCGTATGAACGATTACGCGCTAACGAGACATTTTGCGCAACACCCAAGAGCATGAACTCTAAAGCCGAGTATGGTAAATCAACTGCAAAGTTAGTGATTACAATACGTGGAATGTAACTTGGTTGTGGTGGTAGATACGGATTCAGTGGAGCGTAAGAACTTGGCGTAGCTTGTGGTGTGTAGATTAAATCTACATAAGCTGAAGTTTCGCACAGACGCACTTCTGTTTGGTTACCGATTGGACCTTTCGCAGTGTTGTTTTGACTAACGATAAGTTCAGTACGCAAGTCTGCGCGTACAGGTAAACCAGATGGTTCCGTTTTACGTTGATCAAGTGTATGGCGTGAACGTACACGTAAGCTTGTGTTTTTAACCACTTCTGCAACATTGAAAATTGCACGATCTGGATTTAACAAATCGATGCTGTGATCAATTGACGCTTTTGCTTCTTTGATCATTGGACGCAAATCATCAACAGTGACTGATGTCAAATCATAAACGATTTGATAACCAGCATTTACTACAGTTGCATTTGGTAATCCGTATGCAGTTTTCACTTCATCGATGATGTGCTGAAAGTACGCTGGATTGAAAACATCCGCTGCGCCTACGAACATCTCGATCGGTGGTTGTTGTGGATATCCCGGAATTTGTACCATGTCCAATGGAGTTGAGCGTGATTTTTCCACTAACATTGTTGCAACGAAAATAAAGGTTTCGTTGTTACCTGCACGATGTGTGCAGAGTGCTAAGGCACCAAAATTACCAGTACGTTTAGATGATACAGAAACGAGATTATAAAGGTCTTTCTTAGTGGCTTGACCTTCTTGATCTGCACTTAGAATTTCTTTGGTTACCAATTGTACTTTGGTAACTTCTGCGTCCGATTCCCCACGACTTGAACCGCCGAATGTATTAACAATAGATGCAACGT
>Ga0070743_10000998_pt1 | contig 10795 bp, 8 predicted proteins | sample ColrivemetaGS697_FD_70187 | JGI IMG/M metagenome (GOLD analysis project Ga0070743, IMG submission 70187) | Estuarine microbial communities from the Columbia River estuary, USA - metaG S.697 | ecosystem: Environmental > Aquatic > Marine > Intertidal zone > Estuary | place: USA: Columbia River... | reverse complement strand
CTGTTAGCATCTGGAAAATATCTTCCATCAGGGAATAATTCCAATTGGGCTTTCATATACGTGCGTTGTAAAGCAGCTATTTCTAAATTAATCTCATCGTATTTTGGTGAAATGGTATTGTAGAAATTATCAGCTAATTTTTTTACTAATTGGTAACCGGTATCTTTGTTTAAGTTTTTGAAAACGGTTTTAGTATCGCCTTTTAATAATTCTTGAGCACCTTTGTAAGAAGTAAGTTTTGATTTACTGTATACTAAAGCAGTAGTTTTTTTAATATCCAAAGCTTTAATGTCTGCTGGAAGTAAAGGAGAATTTTTGGTATATAAAGCCATTAATTGCTCAAAAACTTTTTCATCAACTTTTGCATTAAAATCTTTATAAAAACTTTCTAAGCTTGTTATTGTGTTGTTTTTTCTATCTGTAAAAGCTTGTTCGCCTCTAGCTTTGTATACTTGTTCCAATTGGTATAAACGGAAACCAACGCTTAATAATTCGGTATTACGCAATACAGTCTCCACAAAATAATCTCTTGCTAAAGCGTATTGATCAATAGTTTTATAGTTTTTATCAAAATTAGCTAATAAATTTCCATATTCAGTAGATTTTCCGCTTTTGGCTACTCTGTTTTGGAATTCTTTCTCGAAATCTTTTTTAATTTGAACCGCATTTGATTTCTTTAATCCTTGGCTTTCACCAATCCATTTCTTCCAATAATTAGCTACACTAGCGTATTTGGATGCATATTGAATTTTAATTGCTTGATCTTTTCTCATAAAACCATCTTGCACTTTTAAAGCGGCATCACGTATCGCGATTTTAGCAGGATTTAATGAGTTTACGATTTGTTCTACAGCTACTGCTGGAAGGTATTCTTGAGTTCTTCCAGGGAAACCAAAAACCATTGTAAAATCTCCTTCAGCAACTCCGTCTAATGAAATTGGTAGGAAATGTTTTGGTGTGTATGGAACGTTATCTTTAGAATAGTCAGCTGGTTTGTTGTCTTTTCCTGCATAAATACGGAACATGGCAAAATCTCCAGTGTGACGTGGCCAAACCCAGTTGTCTGTATCTGAACCGAATTTTCCAATTGAACTTGGTGGTGCTCCAACTAAACGAACGTCTTTGAAAGTTTCAGTAACAAATAAAATGTATTGATTGCCTTCATAAAACACACGAATTCTATTGTCTTGCCATTTTTCTTTTGGAAAAGTAGCTTGAACTCGTGCTATATTTTCTTGAATTCTTTTTTGTTTTTCAGCTTCTGAAGGCAATTGCATAACACCTTCCAAAACCGCAGTAGTAACATCATGAATACTCACAATTAAAGTAGCTACCATTCCTGGATTTGGTAATTCTGAAGCTAAATCTTTTGCCCAAAAACCATCTTGTAAATAATCGTTGTCTACTGATGAATGTTTTTGTATTTCGCCGTAACCACAGTGGTGATTGGTTAATAATAAACCTTTTGGAGAAATGATTTCAGATGTACATCCTCCATTAAAATGAATAATAGCATCTTTTAAGCTCGATTGGTTTGCATCATAAATGTCTTGAGCCGACATCTTCATGCCTAAGCTTTTCATTTCGCTTTCATTCATGCCTTTTAGCATGCTTGGAATCCACATTCCGCCTTGTTGGGCTTGCATTTGGAACGCTACAAAAAGCAAAAGTAATTTTAAAAATTTCATAGTTTTTGATATTTATTAAGGGTGCAAGTTACAATTTTAGATTTTTTTTACCATTTAATTTAGGGTTTCATTAAGAATATGATTCATAATGGTTTGTGTTGCACCTTTATTCATTTGAACAAACGTACTGCAAACATGTCCTTTTTCAAGTCGTTCATCTTCATTTTGAAGTAACAAATCAAGAGTTTCATTCAATTGGTTTTGATTTTGAATAGAAATACAACCTTCCATATTTACCAATGCTGTAGCTTCTGCAAAATGCGAATAATTTGGTCCAATTACAACCGGAACACCAAAAGTTGCTGGTTCTAAAATATTATGAACACCAGGATTCCCAAAACCACCACCCACATAAGCAATATCGGCGTAGGAATAAATTTTGGTTAGAATTCCTATGGTGTCGATGATAAAAACGTTGTTTTCCTGTAGAGGCGCGATTAATCGCGTCTCTACATCAGAAAATATAATTATTTTTTTAGAAATAGCATTTTTTAATTCCTGAATTTGTTCCGATTTGATATTATGTGGTGCAATAATAAATTTCACGTCATCCAAACTTTGATTGATGTAATTCACTAATAAACTTTCATCTTTTGGCCACGAACTTCCTATGACGATTGTAGTTTTATTGTCTTTGAATTGTTCAATAAAATCCAATGAATTATCACGTTTCAAAATAGAAACTACTCGATCAAAACGAGTATCGCCTGAAACTTTTACGTTATTGAAACCAATACTTTGTAATAGTTTTTTTGAACTTTCATTCTGTACAAAAAAGTAATCAAATGTTTTTAAGGCGTTTCTGTAAAATCCGCCGTACCATTTAAAGAACGTTTGATTTTCTCGTAAAATTCCGGAAATCAAATAGGTTTTGATGTTCTGGTTTTTCAATTCGTTCAGGTAATTTGGCCAATACTCATATTTGATAAAAAATGCCATTTCGGGATGAACCAATTTGATAAACTGTTTGGCATTCGAAATTGTATCCAAAGGCAAATAAACCGTAACATCAGCAATTGCATTATTTTTTCGAACTTCATAACCCGAAGGTGAAAAAAAGGTAACTACAATTTTATGACTTGTAAATTGCTTTTTTATAGCTTCAATTACTGGTAAGCCTTGCTCGTATTCGCCTAAAGATGCTGCATGAAACCAAATCGTTTTATCCGAAGCTTGAACTTTAGTTGTCAAAGTTTGAAAAACCGACTTCCGTCCGTCTACAAAAAGTCTCATTTTTGGACTAAAAAGAGCTGTTAGCTTCAAAAGTTGTGAAGCCAAAAGGACTACTAAATTGTATAGAAATAGCATGTTAGTAAATATCTATTGCGAAAATACAGTTTCTTTATGAAAATTCATTGCCAACTAATCAATTATTGACTATTTTTGTTCTTGTTAAAAGTAAAAACGTGGGTAATTCAGCCTTAAACTTTTAAACTTTAAACTTTTAAACTTATTTTTCAATGAGAAAATTACAAATGGTTGACTTAAAAAGTCAATACGAAAAAATAAAAGAAGAAGTGAACGCTTCTATTCAAGAAGTTTTAGAAACGAATACATACATCAACGGGCCTTTGGTTCACCAATTTCAGGCGGATTTAGAAAAATATTTAGGAGTAAAACACGTAATTCCATGTGCTAACGGAACCGATGCGTTGCAAATTGCCATGATGGGATTAGATTTAAAACCCGGCGATGAAGTAATTACTGCCGATTTTACATTCGCAGCTACAGTTGAAGTAATTGCATTGTTGCAATTAACTCCAGTTTTAGTGGATGTAGATATGAATAACATGAACATTTCGCTTGATGGAATTCGTAAAGCAATTACACCAAAAACAAAAGCAATTGTTCCTGTTCATTTGTTCGGACGCGCTGCCAATATGGATGCGATTATGGAAATTGCCAAAGAACATAATTTATATGTTATAGAAGATAATGCACAAGCAATTGGAGCAGATTATACTTCGAAAGATGGATCTAAAAAGAAAGTAGGAACTATTGGTCATGTAGCGGCAACCTCATTTTTTCCATCAAAAAACCTAGGTTGTTATGGTGATGGTGGCGCAATTTTCACCAATGATGATGCTTTAGCACACAAAATTAGAGGAATTGTAAATCATGGAATGTATGAAAGATACCATCATGATGTAGTAGGAGTAAATTCGCGTTTAGATAGTATGCAAGCTGGAGTTTTGAAAGCAAAATTACCGCATTTAGACGCTTACAATAAAGCACGTCAAGAAGCAGCAAGAAAATATAGTTTAGCTTTAGGTGTGAATCCAAATATTTGGGCACCAACTATTTGTGAATCTTGTGATTGTCATGTGTTCCATCAATATGTAATTCGAATTTTAAACGGAAAACGCGATGGATTATTAGCACATTTACAAGAAAAAGGAATTCCTTGTGCGATTTATTATCCAATTCCGTTGCATAGCCAAAAAGCGTATGCAGATGCTCGTTATAATGAAGCGGATTTTCCAGTTACGAATCAATTGGTGAAAGAAGTAATTGCATTACCAATGCACACAGAATTAGACGACGAACAAATTAAATTTATTACAGATACCGTTTTAGAATATATCGGGTAGAGACGCGATTTATCGCGTCAGTATGTGAAATAAATTTCTAGAAATGTGATTCATCGCATTTTAAAAATTGATGTATAAGACGCAATTCATTGCGTTTTCCAAAAATGAAATAGAGACGCGATAAATCGCGTCTGTACGAGAAAAATGAAAATATTAGTTACAGGAGGTTTAGGATTTATAGGATCGCATACGGTTGTAGAATTGCAAAATGAAGGTTTTGAAGTAATTGTAATTGACAATCTTTCTAATTCATCTATTGATGTTTTAGGTGGAATAGAACGTATTACTGGAAAAAAACCTTTGTTTGAAAATATCGATTTGCGAGATAAATCGGCGGTTCAAAATTTCTTTTCTAAATATCAAGATATTTCAGGAGTGATCCACTTTGCTGCATCAAAAGCGGTGGGAGAAAGTGTTGAAAATCCATTGTTGTATTATGAAAACAATATCAATTCTTTAGTGTATTTGCTGCAAGAATTACAAAAAAAGACAGATGCCCATTTTATTTTCAGTTCGTCTTGTACGGTTTACGGTCAAGCCGAAAATATGCCAATTACTGAAAACGCTCCTATTCAAGTTGCGATGTCACCCTACGGAAACACAAAGCAAATAGGTGAAGAAATTATAACTGATGTAGCTAAAGTAACCAACATCAATTCCATTTTATTGCGTTATTTTAATCCAATTGGAGCACATCCTTCGGCTGAAATTGGCGAATTACCTTTAGGAGTTCCACAAAATTTAGTTCCGTTCATTACACAAACTGCTTTTGGACTAAGAGAAAAGCTATCCGTTTTTGGAAATGATTATCCTACACCAGATGGTACTGCTATTCGCGATTATATTCATGTTGTAGATTTAGCAAAAGCTCATGTAATAGCTTTGCAACGCTTGTTAAATAAGCAAAATCAAGAAAAAGTCGAAACATTTAATTTAGGAACAGGAACAGGAAGTTCGGTTTTAGAGGTAATTACTGCTTTTGAGAAAGTTTCCAATCAAAAATTAAATTATCAAATTGTAGGAAGAAGAGAAGGAGATGTAATTGAAGCTTATGCAAATACTGATAAAGCTAACGTTGTTTTGGGTTGGAAAGCACAATCTTCGTTAGAAGAAGCTTTAGCAAGTGCATGGAAATGGGAACAGAAGATTAGACAGCAGTGATAAGTTTTCAGTCACAGTTAACAATAAAAATAAAAAATCCGAAAGTAATTTCGGATTTTTTTATCTGTAAACTGAGACTGAGACTGCAAACTAAAGAGAAGCAGAAACCGTTTCCACTTCTTTATCAATTTTATTTACCAATCCAACTAAAACTTTTCCTGGACCCACTTCTGTAAAACTCGTTGCACCATCAGCAACCATTTGTTGTACCGATTGAGTCCATCTTACGGCACCAGTTAATTGTGAAATTAGGTTTTTCTTAATTTCAGCGGCATCAGAAACGGCGTTTGCAGTTACGTTTTGATATACTGGGCAAGTTGGTGTAGCAAAAGTAGTGGCTTCAATGGCTGCTGCTAATTCTTCGCGAGCAGGTTCCATCATTGGTGAGTGAAAAGCACCTCCAACAGGTAAAATTAAAGCGCGTTTTGCTCCCGCTTCTTTCATTTTTTCGCAAGCCAATTCTACGGCTTTGTATTCACCAGAAATTACTAATTGTCCCGGACAGTTGTAATTTGCAGCTACTACAACTTCATCAATTGATGCACAAATATCTTCTACAATTTTATCCTCTAAGTTTAAAACAGCAGCCATTGTTGAAGGTTTAATTTCACACGCTTTTTGCATGGCTAAAGCTCTTTTTGAAACTAATCTTAAACCATCTTCGAATGATAATGCACCATTTACAACTAGCGCAGAAAATTCACCTAAAGAATGTCCGGCTACCATGTCCGGTTTTACGTCTAATACTTTGGCTAAAATTACCGAGTGCAAGAAAACTGCTGGCTGGGTAACTTTGGTTTCTTTTAATTCTTCAGCAGTTCCTTCAAACATGATATCAGTGATTCTAAAACCAAGAATTTCATTCGCTTTTTCGAATAATGCTGCTGCTAAAGGGGAATTTTCATATAAATCTTTACCCATTCCTGTGAACTGAGCGCCTTGACCTGGAAATACGTATGCTTTCATAAAATTTGTTTCAAGTTTAATGTTTCAAGTTTTTCTTGAAAGGCAAAAATAACATTTTTTATAATTCGATTGAATTTACAATCTTTAATAACTCATTTTTTAATTCTTCATTGGTAATTCCTTCTTCGGAATCAAAATTATCGTTGAAATTGGGTAATGAAAAACTTCCTTTTACAATTCCGCCTTGAAACGGGAAACGATTATTGGCAATTTCCAAAACAGAACTTCCACCACGAGCACCTGGTGAAGTAGCTAATAGTAATATGGGTTTTTCTTGAAAAGTTTTTCCATTAATTCGGGATGCCCAATCAAATATATTTTTGAAAGCAGCAGAGTAAGCACCATTATGTTCAGCGAATGAGATTATTATTAAATCAGCACTTCCTAATTTAGCATAGAAATCGTGTGCTAATTGAGGAATTCCGTTTTCTATTTCTTTGTCAATTGAGAAAATAGGCATCTCGTAATCGTTCAAATCTAAAATTTCTACAGAAGCATTTTGAAATTGATTTGCTGTATAAGCTGCCAATTGCTTATTGATTGATGTTTTGCTTGATGAAGCTCCAAATGCGATAATTTTTTTCATAGTTTATTTTTTTATACCGAACACTAAAAAACTGATTACTAAATACTTATTTATTGTTTCATCGGAATTTCCATTATTAAAAACTTCGCATTTGTATTGGCTTTTATTTCAATTTCATTGGTTGCCCAAATTCCAATTGCGTCTCGTCTTTCTAGTTGTTCGCCATTTACTTCGATTTCACCTTCAATGTTCATGATGTAAAAACCGTTGCCTTCTTTTTTTAAACTTAGTTTTTTTGAAAAATCTTTGTCAAAATCACTCAAATAAAACCAAGCATCTTGATGAATCCAAACACCAGCATCATCTGGATTTGGTGATAAAATTTGTGCAAAATCATTTTTTTCTAACGATTTGTCCAACGTAATTTGTTGGTAACGCGGTTCTACATTTCTGTATTTTGGGAACAACCAAATTTGGAATAATTTAGTGTGTTGGTCATGATTTGGATTAAATTCGCTGTGTTGGATTCCAGTTCCAGCACTCATTACTTGTATGTCACCACTTTTAATAGTCGTGCCATTTCCCATGCTGTCTTTGTGCGCCAAATCACCTTCTAATGGAATAGTGATGATTTCCATATTATCGTGTGGATGCGTTCCAAAACCCATTCCTGCCGCAATAGTGTCATCATTTAAAACGCGAAGCATGCCAAATTGAATTCTGTCTGGATTGTACCAACTTCCAAAGCTAAAACTATGGTAGGCGTTTAACCAACCATGATTTGCATTTCCTCTTGTATTTGCTTTATGTAAAACTGAATTTTTCATATCGTTATAAATTTAGTAATTATTATGATACAAATTTACATCGATCAATAGGGAAGAACACTTAACCTAGATTAAGAAATTATTTTTTCAACAATCGCGCTTTCATTTTACTGAAAAATTCGGGTGTAACTCCAATGTAAGAAGCAATATGCTTTTGAGGAACTTTTTGAATTAAAGTTGGGTATTTTGAACAGAATTTTTCAAAACGTTCTTCAGCGGTTAAACTCAAATTGTCCATTAATCGTTCTTGATGAGCGACTAAAGAGTTTTCAGCTAAAATTCTGAAAAAGCGTTCTAATTTTGGAATTTCTTGATAAAGTTGTTGTTGGTTTTCTTTAGTAATAATTACGACTTCAGCATCTTCTAAAACCTCGATGAATAGATTGCCTGGTTTTTCAGAAATATAACTATACATATCGCCAATCCACCAACCTTCACAAGCAAAATGCAACACGTGTTCGATGATGTTGTCATTAATATTGAAACTTCTCAAAATTCCAGAATTTACAAAATATGTACAAGTTGCTACTTCACCGGCGCTTAATAAAATGGTTTTAGTTTTGAATTGTTTGGTTTCGGTTTTAGATATAAATAAGTCTTGCTGTTTTTTAGTTAAAACAACATGTTTTGCAATATTTTCAAGAATGGTTTCCAATAAAAAAGCTCCTTTTTGAGGAGCTAATATACTATTTTTATTTTAAAGCTTCTTTAATTCTTCGTAAAGCTTCAATCAATAACTCTTCGCTTGTAGCATAAGAAAAACGAATACAATTTGGATTACCAAAAGCATCGCCAGTTACGGTTGCTACATTGGCTTCCGCTAATAAAAACATTGAGAAATCTGTAGCATCTTTGATGAATTGACCACGTAATGTTTTTCCAAAGAATGAAGAAACATCAGGGAAAACGTAAAAGGCACCTTCAGGAACATTAATTTTTAATCCTGGAATTTCTTTGATTAAACCCACTACTAAGTCTCTTCTTTTATGAAAAGCTTCTACCATGTAGTTTAGTACTTTTGGGTCTGCATCAACAGCGGCAATTGTTGCTCTTTGGGCAATTGAATTCGCTCCTGAAGTAACTTGGCCTTGAATTTTGGTGCACGCTTTAGCAATAAATTCGGGTGCTCCAATGTATCCAATTCTCCATCCTGTCATCGCAAAAGCTTTGGCAACACCATTAACCGTAATAGTTTTGTCTAACATTCCTGGTATAGAGCCAATGCTGCAAAACGTGCCTGAAAAGTTGATATGTTCGTAAATTTCGTCAGAAACTACGTAAATATTTTCATGTTTTAAAATCACTTTTGAAAGCGCTTCTAATTCCTCTCTATTGTAAACAGAACCGCTAGGATTACATGGTGAACTGTACCAAATCATTTTTGTTTTGGGAGTGATAACTGCTTCCAATTGTTCTGGAGTAATCTTGAAGTCATTTTCAATTGATGTAGGAACTTCAATTGGAACGCCGCCAGAAAGTTTGATGATTTCATAATACGAAACCCAGTATGGAGCTGGTAGAATAACTTCATCACCATCATTTAGCATTACTTGTGCAATGTTGTATAACGATTGTTTTGCTCCAGTAGAAACTACAATTTGTGAAGGTTTGTAGTCTAAATTGTTATCTCTTTTGAATTTTTTGCAAATCGCTTCTTTCAATTCTAAGTAACCTTCTACTGGAGTATAAGTACTATAGTTTTCATCGATAGCTTTTTTTGCAGCTTCTTTAATGAATTCAGGAGTGTTGAAATCTGGTTCTCCTAAACTAAGGCTAATAATGTCTTTTCCTTGTGCTTTTAATTCTCTTGCCAAAGCTGCCATAGCTAAAGTTTGAGAAACGGCTAAATTGTTAATTCTGTCCGATAACGGGTTCATTGTGTGTTAGTTATTATAGTTAATACAAAAGACGCGATTCCTCGCGTCTCTTACTTTATTATGCTAATTGTGGTTTTCTTCCTAATTCTCTCAAATGCTTGAAGTGAGATGCAATGGCCGCTCGAGTAGTTTTGAACTCGTGATATGGTAAGTTACATTCAGCTGCCGTTTGTTTTACAATTTCTGCAATTTTGTTGTAGTGAACGTGACTGATATTAGGAAAAATATGGTGTTCGATTTGGTGATTTAATCCGCCAGTATAATAGTTTACAATCCAGTTTTTTGGCGCGAAGTTAGCTGTTGTAAATAATTGGTGAATAGCCCAAGTGTTTTCGATTTCTCCTGTTTCATCTGGAATAGGGTTGATAGTATCTTCAACAACGTGTGCTAATTGGAAAACAACACTTAAGATTAATCCAGCGGTATAGTGCATTACTAAAAAGCCTAATAAAACTTTCCACCAAGTTACACCAACGATTATTGGTAATACAATCCAAATTGAAAAGTAAATAGCTTTAGTGATAATTAGTGTTGTCCATTGAAACGCAGGACTTTTAGCTTCACCATAAGATAGTTTTCTTTTTAAGTAACGTTTCATTTGAAGGAAATCGGTTGTGATTGCCCAATTGAACGTTAGTAATCCGTATAAGAAAACCGAATAATAATGTTGGAACCTATGGTGACTGTACCATTTTGCTGTTTTTGAGAAGCGTAAAATTCTTCCTGCTTCTAAATCTTCATCGTGCCCAATAATGTTAGTATACGTGTGGTGTAAAACATTGTGTTGTACTTGCCAGTTGTATACATTTCCAGCTAAAATATAAATACTTCCGCCCATTAACTTGTTTACCCAAGATTTAGTTGAGTAAGCACCGTGATTTCCATCGTGCATTACGTTCATTCCAACGCCAGCCATTCCAATTCCTATGACTACGTTAAGTAATAAATACACCCAAAACGGCATATCCATGGCCAATAGGAAAAAATACGGTGTAAGGAAAAGTCCGAACATTACAATAGTTTTCAAATGTAATTTCCAGTTTCCAGTTTTATTGATTTTATTTTCTTTGAAATAATCGTTTACTCTTTTATTTAATGTTCTGAAAAACTTCAGGTTGTCTTCTTTTGAGAAAATCGGGGTTGTAGTACTCATAAATAT
>Ga0070743_10000997_pt1 | contig 10802 bp, 5 predicted proteins | sample ColrivemetaGS697_FD_70187 | JGI IMG/M metagenome (GOLD analysis project Ga0070743, IMG submission 70187) | Estuarine microbial communities from the Columbia River estuary, USA - metaG S.697 | ecosystem: Environmental > Aquatic > Marine > Intertidal zone > Estuary | place: USA: Columbia River... | reverse complement strand
AAAGAACAACGAGGGTATGTTACGCCTCAGGAATTTAATTTATTTGCAAATCAAGCGCAGTTAGATTTATTTGAGCAATACTTTTACGATATAAATCAATTTGGTAGATTACCAGGTAATGATACTGAATATTCAGATATGCTAAAGTTACTTAATGAAAAAATAGCTATATTTGAAAAACGTGATAATCTTACGTATTCAATAGCGGATAGCTCATTTACATTGCCGCAAGATATGTACCGCCTTGGTACTATAATATATAAAAATTCTACAACAAAATTAATACTAGATCCTGCTCTAGGGCCACAAACACCTCAAACAACAATAGAGGAAGTCACTGTAGAAAGGATTAATGCAAACGAGTTTTTATATATAAATTCTTCTCCACTTACAAAACCCAAAAACGTTAGACCTATATATGTAGCCGACAACAGAGGCCTTAAAGTATATGGAGATCAAGAAATACAACTAGACGTAGATTTAACGTATATAAAGCAGCCTGCTAAAGTTGAATGGAAATACCAAATGGTATTAGGTGAAGCCTTATATGATTCAACATATTCCGTTGATTTTGAACTACACGCCTCTGAGGAAACTGAATTGGTTATAAAGGTGCTTGAGCTAGCAAGCTTAGCAGCGAAAGAACTAGCTGTTAATCAACTCGCAACTCAAGAAGAGGTTAGGAATACACAACAAGAAAAATCATAATAAATGGGATTACTTACTCAAAATAACGAACAATATTATCTCGGCGCGGATGGCCAGTGGAACAGTTGGGATGAAAATTACGGTGATTACCAATTTACAACCATAAAGGATGTTATTAATAACTTTATGATTTCTTATATTGGCGAAGGAAAAATAATTAGCAAAATAAAAAGAACTGATGTCTTGTTCCATGCAATGCGTGGTATACAAGAATTTAACTTTGACATATTACCCTCAAACAAATCTGTTGAGATAGAGGTTGGGCCACAGCTATACTTTGTCTTACCACAGGATTACGTAAACTATGTAAAATTAACATGGAACGATAACGGGGTTGAGCGTATCATATATCCAACTTCCAAAACAAGTAACCCTTTACCAATACTTCAAGATCATAATTACGAATACTTGTTTGATCAGCAGAATAGAGAAATCTTAGAGTCTCAAGAGTCTAATACGTGGCATGATTTTAGGCAACGCGGCAATGGAAGCGGCAACGATTTAAGCGAACGTGAGTCAGATTTAATTAAAAGAGGCAATATTGGGCAAAGATACGGATTAGATCCTCAATACATGCAATCCAATGGTGTTTTCTTTATAGACCCGATACAGGGGTTAATTAGATTTAGCTCGGACATGTGCAACCGTATTGTTACTTTAAAATACGTTTCAGATGGGTTAGCTACAGATGAAGAAATGGTAATTCATAAATTAGCAGAAGAAGCTTTGTACAAGTATATTGCTTACGCTATTTTATCCGTTAGGCCGAACATACCAGAGTATGTCGTGCAAAGATTTAAAAAAGAATCATCTGCAGCAAAAAGAAATGCTAAATTAAGATTATCAAATATAAAATTAGAAGAGATTACTCAAATAATGAGAGGTAAATCTAAGCAAATAAAACATTAATATGGCAGAATTCTTGCACACCTTTCGTGGCGGTAAAATGAACAAAGACCAAGACGAAAGACTAATACCAGAAGGCCAGTATAGAGATGCTTTAAATTTAGAGATATCCACATCTGAAGGATCGGATACGGGTGCTTTACAAAATATAAAAGGTAATACTGAGGTTTTAAACAAAACATATAATCCATCTACATCTTCGTTTATAGAATGGGGAAGTGATTATATTAATAGTTTAACTAATGCCATATGTATAGGCAGCTTTGTAGACACGTTGACTAATAAGATATATTGGTTTATAGCCTCTAACGAAGTTAGCGTTGTAGCGCAATTTTCAGACTCAGATAAAACTGTTTCGCCTCTCTTGGTTGAAAGCAAGGCAATATCAAACTTTTTAAACTTTAGAAAAGAAAATCTAATAACCGGCGTAAGTGTTATAGATAATGTTTTATATTGGACAGACGATCAAACTGAGCCTAAAAGATTGAACATCGCTGACTTTCAAAATTCTACCCCTAATTTTACAACTCATTCTAAAATATATACCAGAGACTTCGTAGAAGAAGATATTACTGTAATAAAAAAATCCCCATTAACCTCCCCTAATATAGCAATGTTTGCCAGCGTTGTTGGCGGCCCGGGCACAGGTATAACTCCTGTAACTTCTGAATACACTGTAACAGATCAAGAAAACTTTACATTTATACCAGCTAACGCTGATCCAGAAGACTACATTTCTATGCCCACTTATGCTGAGGCGCAAGAAAATCCGACTAATTATCCCGCTGGGATTACAGGGCAAGTAACTATAACTACTAGCGCCGCTCCAACTTGGGCTGCGGGAAGTATAGTAAATTTAGTGGGTAGCCGCATAAACGACTCAAACGAAATAAACGAGTTTGGCATTAGAGCAGAAGTTGTTTCTGGATCAGGAACTACCTCTATTACTATAAATATTTTATCCATATCTCAAGACATAATTAAAGCCTATGACGATCTTGGCAATATAGAGCCGATTATTTGGGAAATTTTATTGGAAGAAGATATGCCTATGTTCGAGTTTAGGTTTGTACGTTTTGCGTATAGATGGAAATACAAAAATAATCAGTATTCTACCTTCTCCCCTTGGACAAAGCCAGCGTTCTTAGGCAACGAATTTAAATATGTATCATCTGACGCTTACAATATTGGCATGACCAATAATATAAGAAAGCTAGATATATTAGATTTGACCTGGGGTAATGACGATGTTAAAGAAATTGAGATTCTATATAAAGAGTCTATATCTAATGCTGTTTATCTGGTTGATACAATTGACGATAAATCAATAACTTCTTTTAGTATAAAATCTGAGATTATTGGTGCAGTCATTGATTCTAATCAAATAATAAGACCATGGGACAACGTACCTCGTAAAGCTAAGGCGCTAGAGATAACGAAGAATAGAATAGTATACGGTAACTATTTGCAGAGCTACAATGTGCCTGCTGTAATAGATATCAGTGTAGACAAGCAAGCGCTAACACATCCTGGCGCTAATGACGAGGATTTGTTAAGAATGCCTTACGATTCTATAAAGTCACTAAGAACGTACCAAGCGGGCCTTTTGTATCTAGATGAGTACGGCAGAGAAACACCTGTGTTTACAAATAACAACGCATCTATAGCTATACCTAAGTCAGATGCCTCATCTGTAGTTAGCTTGAAATTTTTAGCTAATCACGCACCTCCTTCGTGGGCAACACATTTCAAATATTTTATAAAAGAAACATCAAACGAATATTACAATTTAGCATTAGATCGCTATTACAACGCTGAAGATGGTAACGTATGGATAAGCTTCCCTTCGTCTGAAAGAAATAAAATAACAGAAGAGTCGTACTTAGTCTTAAAAAAACAGCACGACACAGATGTATATGTTGCGGAAGAAGCAAGGTATAAGGTTTTGGCTATAGAGCCTGAAGCTCCAGATTTTATTGCAACATTTAACAGGTCCGTAGCATTTGCTAGGGTACAAATTGAAACAGGGTTTGAACCAGATTTTATTAGGTTAGAGTTTAATGGGCCATCTGGAGCCGGCAACAATGACCCTTTCCAAGAATCTTTTACATCAGAGCACTTGCTTGTAATAAGATTTGGTGGATCAAGAACAGCGGAATACAGAATAGCAAGTGGAGGCCCAACTGGAATAGGTAATCTTTACGAGGTTTTATTAGACGACCCATTAGGTGAAGATGCAAATTTTTTAAGTAATCTAGCACAGGGTGCAACGGTTTCAATAAATGTTTTTAAAGAAGTTAAAGAGAATAAGCCTGAATTTGAAGGGCGATTTTTTGTAAAAATCAATAAAGATTTTGCGTTTCAGGAAAATATAATTAAACCTTTTGACGCTATGCAAAAAGTGTACGGCGTTCTTGGCGAGCAGCGTATAAACGTGTTTAAGCAAAGCACCAATACAGAAGGTAATGGAAATAAATTTGGGTGGAATTATCAAGATCCAGGAGAAGATGATGATCCTTGGTTTGAAGTTTGTGGAGATGATTTTGCTAAGGAACAAGTTATGGGCTTTGGTGCTTGGGGAGGTAATGGCTCCAACAAAAGTGATAATACGATAGCATGGTATAATCCACCAACAAACGGGGAATCATCGTTTGGATTTGGATGTGCCGGGGTTGGAGGCAGTGATTATTTAGGCCCCTTAGCTGGGGATGTCGGACAGAGCAACGGGCTATTGCAGCCGGGTGTTATGGTAAGATTTATAGACAGCAGAAACGGCAACAAAAGTAACGTGTACGGGGTTGAAGATGTAGAGGCTTACAGGTCAAGAAGAGGCAAGTTGATTAACGTTGGACTATTTAATTGCAAACCAGATTCTGATGCGGGTAATCACATGTATACTTTAGCTGTCAAGCTAGAAGAGCCACTCGGCCCTAATGGAAATATAGACTTTTTTGCAAAATTTAATGGAGATAGAAATTCATTAGATAAAGATAGAGGTGGTTCTCTCCCTCACGTACAAGTTTTAGAAGAGGTTATCGGAGCGGGCAACAGAACTTTAACATCAACCAACCCGGCTATTTTTGAAACAGAGCCTAGGGAGGCGGTCGATTTAGATTTATACTATCAAGCCTCTGATGCATTTCCAATAAATGAGCATGGAGTAGAGAAAACTTTGGATTGGCATAACTGTTATTCTTACGGTAACGGAGTTGAGTCAAACCGCATAAGAGATGATTATAATCAACCTACAATAGACAAAGGGCCAATAGTTTCCGCTCCACTGGATGAGCCTTACGGAGAAGAAAGAAAGCCTAACGGTCTTATTTATTCGGGTATATATAACTCTAACTCTAACATAAATAATTTAAATCAATTTATACAAGGGTTACAAATAACTAAGGATCTTAATCCTATATACGGTGGTATTAAAAAATTACATACCAGAGACACTGACCTTGTTACTTTTTGTGAGGATAAAGTATTAAAAATACTAGCTGATAAAGATGCATTATTTAATGCTGATGGCAATACTAATCTTACTGGCACAAATAATGTACTGGGACAATCTGTTCCATTTGCTGGAGAGTTTGGTATATCAAATCATCCAGAATCTTTTGCTAAGTTTGGATATAGAGTTTACTTTACGGATCAAGCGAGAGGCGCTGTTTTAAGGTTATCAAGAGATGGTATAGAGGAAGTTTCCAGATATGGAATGGGCGATTTCTTTAGCGACAACCTAATAGCTAATAATATATTAATAGGTTCTTACGATGTTACCTCAGGTGAATACAACTTAACCCTGTCTAATTTAACTACAGAGTGGCAAGATAAATTATCTGTAAAGGTTTTTGACAGATTAAACCAAGATCCAGATTGCCCAACGCCTACTCAAAAGTTACCGACCACTAAAACTACAGTATCTTTTGCTGAAAACATAAACGGCTGGTCTAGTAGAAAAAGTTTTATACCTGAAAGCGGCGCTTATTTAAATAACAATTATTATACGTTTAAATCAGGGGCGATTTGGCAGCATAAAAGTAATGAAAATTATAATAGTTTTTACGGCATTGGCCCACAAAGTAAAAATGGCAAGTACTATGAAAGCTCTGTTGATTTAATAATAAACGACGCTTCTCCTGTGGTTAAAGGCTTTAAAACATTAAACTACACTGGTACTGAATCTCTAGAATACGTTTATTCAGTTGTTGACGGTGAAAATGATTTAAGAGACTTTTCTATAGCTGAAATTGTATCCCAAGGTTTAATACCAACAGGCGTTACAACTACGCCAGGCTGGTATGCTAGTTCAGTTTACACTGACCTACAAGAAGGGCAAGTTAAAGAATTTATAACAAAAGAAGGTAAGCATTTTAATTACATAAAAGGGTTATCAACGTTTTTCAACGACAACTGTGACACAAACGTTAGTACACCTGAGTTTTCTGTTCAGGGCATAGGGAGAGCAGATCAGTTGACTGGCGACACAGAGCCTACCGCTTTTTATATAAATGTATGTATAGATCCTTCGTGCTACGTAGAAGAAGAGCTGCCAAACGTAGTGGATCAGTTTTATGAAGGAACAGAAGATATTGTTTTAACACAAACTTTAGTGGGCCCAACAAACTGTTCTCAAACCACAACATATAGCTTGGTGCTAGATTCTACTTCAGGTGGAAATTTAACATTAAACTCAAACGGCTTTTTTGTGTTTAATCCTGATTTAAATTTTTACGGGCAAGCAGGAACATTTGTAGTTGAAGCGTGCTGTGGTTCTATATGTAATACTTTCACCGTTACTCTACAGTTTTTAGAAGTACCTGAAGATCCTTATTTTGTTAGTACTGCTCCATCGCCAAACTTATTACCAGGAGATTGTTTCACTTATAATCCTATAATATTAGCAGATCCGGATCATTTTCCTGAACAGTTATTTATACAAACCCCAGTTCCGAACCTACCGGTTTGGATGGCACAACCTGAACCTATTAATGACGGCTCAGGTAATTGGTATATACCAAATAGCTGTGTACCAGACGGACAGCAACCTGGCTTAATAGATTTTACTATGACAGTGGAAGATCCTGATGGAAATACGGGTACGCAACAAGTAGTAGGTGACACTATTGCTGCAGCTGTGGCTAATTTAGAGTTTTTAATAACAACCAGAAACGCTCAAGGTGCAAGAACCTGGACTGATCCAAATGCAACTGATCCTACTCCGGTTCCAATGGCGGCGATACCAAGTAGCTTCCATGGCTGCGGAAGGGGTACTTATATAATTACCGGAAACGACACATTTATTGCTAGGGTTTACGTGGGCAATACATTTGATGACTTAACACCTGAGGGCAATCATTGTTTTGATTCATTTTCTAGAGACACCAACGGCAATCCAGACAGCCCAACAGGAGATGTGCTATGGACAGGTACAATTCCCTCCGCTCTCGCACAAGGGGTTACAAATACAGATTTAAGGCATGAAGCCCCGTTCCAAAAATACATAACCCCTAATGACGACTTTAACGCAACCAGGGACAGATATAATTTGGTGACAATAGATATTGAAACCGCTCAACAAATAATAGCAAATGCACCAGATCCTAATAATCCAAGTTATATTGTTTTTGGATTGATTCCAGATACTTATGAAGCAGGCGGACTATTAAATACACACGGAAACGGCGTTACAATGCAGATATTTAAAGAAGAGCAAGAGGTTTATGCAGCAGTACAGCCAAACAACTCAGCACTGACGCTAGACGTTTTAACCGGAGATATAATACCTTAATATGAGCAACACAGTAAACGTAGGAAATTTTTCAGTAGAATGCTTTCATTCTCTAAGTGCCATAAGAGCTGGCACTGTTTTAACAGACTTTCAAAACATTATACTTACATTGGTACCCGATTCGGGTTTTTCTTTAGACGCGGACAATTTTAGTGTTATATTGCCGTACCCGGATTTTGTGTCTAATGTAGTTTTTAGCCAAAGCGCTATAAACGTTGAGAATGTTTTGTGTACGGTTACGTTAATACCAGGTTCAATTATGCCCACTAATGATATAATAATAGATTTATGCATAAAAGGATTAGCGACTACAGCTGACACTACGGTTTCAGGGACGGTAACATACGCCCAAGCAATAAACGTAACACCTTCCACTTTAAACGCTACATATAGCGCACCTGGTAATTTTGGTCAAACCAAAAATGTGTTTACCCAAGTAGTATCAGCCGCGCCTGGCACTTATTTCGTCAGTACCCCTGTTATAGCTATAACAAGCGGGAATATAGCGGATTACAGTGTGTCGTATTCGCATGTTACTAACGCTCAAAACCAAATAATAAGTACAACTATAGAGGTATTTTATACTTTTGGAAGCGCAAGTGTTACAGGGGATTCGTGGGAAATAGCTGCCGTCGCTTTTGCTCCGTCCTTAAAAATAGATTCGTATTCCTTTAATTCCTCGGTATTGCCACAGGCAGGAGATTTAAGAACTTACACAGTTAACGGGGACCCTGGTGCTTCATACGTACTCACATCTGATCAAAACATATTTTCAGGTACTAACACATACAACGGCTTGTTAGATTCAACAGGAAGCGAGTCTGTAGATATAACCTTCCCGGCTGTTACTGAAAATGAAACGTATAGCATAACAATTGACGGTATATTTTCTGGAAGCTTTAGTCAGCAAGTCACCGTTAGTTTAGATCAATATATTTCTATAAGCGTAACCTATAATACATTTACAGCTAGGTCTATAAGTGTTTCTCCTGGGAACTTTACTTCAACCGGTCTATCAAAACAGCCTGGAACACCTCTTAGTCTTTCTTTTAATATAACCAACAACACGGGGAATACGTTAATTGCACTATCCCCTATAACTGATGCTTATATTATAAATCTACCCGAATATCCTATAACTTTCGACGGCGGCGGATCCAGCGATGTTCAAAAAGTAACAGACGTAACCGGCATAACAGCTGGAATGAGCTTTTATGATACTAATTTGCCAGACGGCGTAACAGTATTGACTGTAGACGCGGTTTCAAAAGAAATAACCTTTAGCGACACAATAACAGTTTTAAATAATTCTACCGAAACATTAAGCTTAGCAAATAACAATCAAGTTTTCCTAACTAATGTAGATATGGAAAATGACCCCGCAGATCCCAATAACTGGACATTAACCAGCGAGGTATATACTCAGGCTTATGGATGGGATGACGTAACGTTTACATTTGACCTAGACGCTATATTGGTAGTTCCTGATCCTCCTCCTAGTGTAACTACGCAACCAGGAACAGTCGGCGCAGATCCGATAACTGGCTCCCCTGTTCTAATTGCAGGTGGGACAAATATAAATGCAAATGGCGGAACAATACAAGTGAAAGGAATACAAGCTAAAGACACAACTGCTGGCACGGAATATCAATTTTATAATTGCAATTGTAGCAGAGATACAAGCGACTTTACAGCTGAATTCCCCTTGCTCTCAGGCCATAGCTATGAATATAATGCGTATGTATCTAATATAGGTAGCGTCGGAGTAGGGGCAACATTAACATATACACACCCTTAATTATGGATGAAATAACACTAATATTCCCAGAGCCTATACAAGTTTCGGTTCAAATAGGAGATACCGCTTATTATACAAATGATCCAAATGGTGAGACAATAAAAAAAATTGGTATTATAACAGCAATAGATTACTCTAATAATGCTATTACATGCGAAATACCACCCGCCGCACAAAGACCATCACTTACCAGCTTCATATTGTTTAGTAAAACAAACTCAACAAATATAAATTCACTTACAGGCTACTACTTAAATGCTCAATTTAGAAACAATTCTTCAAATAGTATAGAAATGTTTTCTGTGGGTACAGAGATTTTTGAGAGTAGTAAATAACACGTAATAATAAAACTATAAATAAATAAAGATATGTTACCAATATTAGGAGCTGTCAAAGGGCTCGCTGGAATTGCCGGCGGTTTGATTGGTAGCGGTAAAAGAAAAAGAGAATTACGGGATGCTCAAACAGCATACAACAGGCAGATGGCTAATTTTAAAAATTTAGATACATCTAACGCGTATGCTAACATGGAAAATACCATGGAAGACTTAACTGTAAATCAAGGCCAAGCGCAATTTGCAGCAGAACAGCAGCAGCAAGCCTTGGCTAATACTATGTCTGGTCTGCAGGGAGCGGCTGGAGGATCTGGAATTGCAGCATTAGCACAATCGTTAGCAGGTCAACAATCACAAAATTTAAGAACTGCATCTGTTAGCATAGGCCAGCAAGAGCAAGCAAACCAAATGGCAGAGCGAAACATGGCGGGCCAACTTGATATGCAAGAGCGCGCAGGCGAACTACAATCTAGGCAAGCCAAAAAATCTCAAACAGAAACATTATTGGGTATGTCTCAGCAAAGACTTGGTGCGGCTAAAGCAGCTAAAGCAGCAGCTACGAAGTCAATAATAGGTGGGGTTACCGGTTTAGCTGGAGCTGTATTGCCGTCAATACCAGGTTTATCTGAAATGGGCGGTGGCGATGGACAATTCGGCTTTATGGAAAACATGATGGGCGCACAGTCAGGATAAAAAAAAATATATGGCAAATCAACAATTAATACAAGGGGAATTATTTGCTGCAACTGGAGGACTTAAAGATGGAGGTTTTTTAGATGTAGGCGGTATTGTAGGCGCTGAACTTGAAAAAGCTAGTAAAGGTATTCAAGCGGGCAGGGAAAGAGCAAGGCGTCTTGTAAAAGAGCAGGAGATCAAAGCTAAAGCTGTAGACAAGCAAATAGCAGGTTATGTTAATAAAATGAAATCAAATGTTGATCTAACAGGGGTTTCACCGGAACAGCAAAAAGCTATTCAAAGTTACTTGATTAACCAAAAAAACGAATACGTAAAAGCGGCTAACGAGATAGTAAACTACTCTGCAAGTGACCCAGAATACATGCACTATGCCGACATAATGAACTCCGTCAACAATTCTTTTGTTAATCTATCTAGTACATTAAAAACATACAAAGCCAATCAAGCAGAATTCGTTGATGACTTTCAAAACAACAGGCTATCTAACGGCGATCTAGTGCGTAAAAAACAGGCGGGAGAAATATATGATCCTAAAACAAATTTTAGCATAGAAAATGGAGACTTTATTTTT
>Ga0070743_10000986_pt1 | contig 10848 bp, 9 predicted proteins | sample ColrivemetaGS697_FD_70187 | JGI IMG/M metagenome (GOLD analysis project Ga0070743, IMG submission 70187) | Estuarine microbial communities from the Columbia River estuary, USA - metaG S.697 | ecosystem: Environmental > Aquatic > Marine > Intertidal zone > Estuary | place: USA: Columbia River... | reverse complement strand
TGATCATAGTTGGCCGCGCCAAATGAAGCCTGGGCGTGGCGGACTAGGTAGAGTTCACTCATGGGAGTATCCTAAAGATTGATTTTTTGGCATCTGATCTGCCAGTTTTTATGCTGTCTATTTAAACCCAAATAATGGGTCATGGGTAGCGGACGGGTAGTTATAGGGATTATTAATAAGACTAATCACCCTGCTCTAATCAAACAGGCAGCATCAGCTGTTATCCACGCCTAAAATCAGTGAGAGCTATGCCTCAGAAAACTTAATTCAGGATGCTAATCTGACAAACCATTAGCCACTACAAATAGACACCTGTTACGTTACAGGTTACACTCCATTAAAAATGATCCAAAGCTTCAAGCACAAAGGTTTAGAGTTGTATTTTAAAACCGGTATTAGGTCAGGAATACAAGCCAAGCACAGTAACAGGCTGCGATTAATTCTCGCCCAACTAAATGCTGCTTAAACCCCCAAAAGATATGAATCTTCCAGGTCTTTTTTTACATCGACTGTCCGGAAACAGATCAGACATATGGTCTGTGCGAGTCAGCGGTAACTGGCGCGTTACATTTCGATTCAATGGAGAGCATGCCGAAGTCGTGAACTACGAAGATTATCATTGAGGAATTATTATGCTGATGCACAACCCTCCCCACCCTGGGCTTATTTTAAAAGAACTATGTATTGACCCCTTAAACCTCTCGGTAACAAGTGCTGCTAAAGCGCTTGGCGTCAGCAGAAAAACCTTGTCATGCATTATTAATGGCAAAGCGGGAATCAGCCCCGAGATGGCCGTGCGGCTCTCAATTGCCTTTAACACCTCATCAGAGAGCTGGGTAAATCAACAGGCTCAATTTGATCTTTGGCAAGCGGAACAACACCGTCACGAGCTTAAGGTAACGCCACTTTCTGCTGCATAGTTTCTATCCGTTTTAATCCTGCTACCAACAACTGCAACAAACCCATCATAAAACTCACGAACTGTGCTTTATTGCCAATTCTGTCAAATCTGAAATTATTACCGAAATCATTGTTTGTAACTCATTACTGCAGTCGCGAACCCCACCAAAAATAACCCCAAAACCACTATAAAAATTAACCACTTACGCGTATACTCCGCGGCCTCTCAATCGGGGGTCTAATCACCCCAAGCCACAGGTAAATTAATGTCATCCCCTGACTTCGAATCTTTAAGTCTCTCTGCTCCCGTTCTCAAGGCTGTTAAGCAGCTGGGTTACGAGCAACCCTCCCCTGTTCAAGCGCAGAGTATTCCTATTCTGCTAGACGGCAAAAACCTGTTGGGCACTGCCCAGACTGGTACGGGTAAGACCGCTGCTTTTGCACTGCCGTTTTTGAGCAAGATTGATGAGAAGCAGAGATCACCACAGATTCTGGTGCTGACACCGACCCGTGAGTTAGCTATTCAGGTGGCTGAGGCTTTCCAAAGCTATGCCAAATATATGAAAGGCTTCAATGTGTTGCCCATTTATGGTGGCGCCGATATTGGTGGCCAGCTGCGCAGCCTTAAGCGCGGTGTGCAGGTTGTGGTGGGTACCCCTGGTCGTATGCTCGACCATTTGCGTCGTCGCAGCCTGGATCTCAGCCAGATCAAAGGGCTGATTCTGGATGAAGCAGACGAAATGCTGCGTATGGGCTTTATTGATGATGTTGAAACCATTCTGGCCCAGACTCCACCTGAATGTCAGCGCGCGCTGTTCTCTGCCACCATGCCCAATCAAATTCGCCGGGTTGCCGAGAAATATCTTGGCGATGCTGAGCGAGTTAGCATCGAGTCGAAGACTAAAACTGTAGAGCGTATTGAACAGCAGTATGTGACGGTAAAAGCACACCAGAAGATGGATGCTCTGACCCGGGTTCTGGAAGTTGAAAGCTTTGATGGCATGATTATTTTTGTGCGCACCAAATCTTCAACTGTGGATATTGCCGAGCGTCTCGAGGCTCGTGGCTTTTCCTCTGCAGCCCTCAATGGCGATTTGAGCCAGGCATTGCGCGAGCGCACTATCAACCGCCTTAAGAAAGGCCAGGTAGATGTGGTTGTGGCTACCGATGTGGCCGCCCGCGGTTTGGATGTTGAGCGCATCAGTCATGTAATTAATTTTGATATCCCTTATGACAATGAGTCCTATGTGCACCGTATTGGTCGCACCGGCCGTGCTGGTCGCGATGGCAAGGCGATTTTGTTTATCACGCCTAAAGAGACTCGCCTGCTGCGTTCGATTGAGAAGTCGACACGCCAGTCTATTACCCCATTGACCATGCCCAGCAATGAGCAGGTCAGCAATCAGCGTATTCAGCACTTCACTGACCAACTGGTAAAGACGCTGGAGACTCCGCGCCTAGATAAATTCCGCGACCTGATCACCAAGTTTGCCGCTGAGAACGAGCTGGATATGGCGGATATTGCCGCGGCTCTGACCTATGAAAACCAGAAAGAGCGCCCGCTATTTCCCAAGCTGGATAATATTGTTGCACCCCGTGAGAATAACCGCGATCGCAAAGAGAGTCGTCGCGATGAGCGCTCTAAGCGAGATGATCGACCTCGCAGAGAAGAGCGCCCGCGGCGAGAAGAACGCCAGCAGCGAGACGATAGCCCGCGGCGAGATGACCGCCCCCAGCGAGATGACCGCCCACAGAGAGACCCAGGTCTTCGCGATGAAAATGGCAACGACATAGGCATGGTCACCTACCGGCTGGAAGTGGGCAACAATGACGGCATCACGCCATCCAATATTGTCGGCGCTATTGCCAATGAGGCCGATATCAGCAGCCGCTATATTGGTGCTATCAAACTTCACGACGATTACAGCACCGTTGATCTGCCAGACGGCATGCCAGAAGACCTGCTTAAACACCTCAAAAAGGTTAGGGTCTGTGCCAAGCCCATGCGCATCAGCGTTTACAATCCCAATGCTGCGCCCTCAAAAGCGGCACCTGAACAGCAAGAAGATAAGCCACGCCAGCCTCGGGTTAAGAAAACCCTCAGCCGCGACGTGGATGAAAAGCGCACTGCAGATTCACAAAAGCCCGCCAAGAAACGAGATTTTAGCAAGAAGAAGCCTGCCGGCGGCAAGTTTGCCAAAGACTCTGGCGAAGGCCGTTCATTTAAGGGCAAGGAGTCTTTTGGGGATAAAAAGCCAACCGACGGCAGCAGCCCAATCAAAAAGAAAAAGACCTACACCAAGAAGCCCAAAAAAGCCAAAAGCTAGTTGCGGGTAACTAATCGATCAAGCGCGGCCAAATGCACCAGCAGGGCCGCGCTTTTTTGTGCATCCAGATTTTTTTGGCCTTTAAAAAATTCCTCAGCCATGGGTGCAATACTGCAACTATCGGGCAGCGGCGATTGGCTGGCAACTAACTGATTGAAGCGTGGCACAAATATAAACTGTAGCCATTGGTTGAACGCTAACTGGTCCACCGCAAAAGGCTCGGTGCTAGCCAGGGCCTCCGCAGAAGGGCTCTGCTCCTGCCACAGGCCCATATCCTGCAGTCCAGCACACAGAGCGCTTAGCAGGTCTGCCAAGTCTGCATATACCCCCATCAACCAATCTCGCGGCGGAACGGCGGCAAGGCATTAATTAACTGGCTGCCATAGCGTTTGGTGACCAGTCGCTTATCTAAAATTGTTACCCTGCCCGTATCCGATTCTGTGCGCAGTAAACGGCCACAGGCCTGAATCAAGCGCAGAGAAGCAATGGGCAGTGAAATATCAAAAAATGAGTTGCCGCCATTGTCTTCAATCCATTCAGCCAGCGCTTCCTGCAAGGGGTCATCTGGCACGGCAAAGGGCAGCTTGGCAATCACCACATGTTTGCAGTAGTCACCAGGCAAATCCACACCCTCAGCAAAGCTGGCCAGGCCCATTAAAATGCTGGTTCGCCCCTGATCAACACGCTCTTTGTGAAGGCGCACCATCTCGCGGTTAGAGTACTGCCCCTGAATCAGAATCAGTTTATGCAGGTCGCGAGACAGTTCATCGTAAACCTGTTCCATCTGGCGTTTAGAGGAAAACAACAGCAAAGTGCCGGCTTTATTTTCAATCAGCGATTCAAACTTATCGATAATATAGCGACTGTGCTCATCCACGCTATTGCCTTCCACCGCATCTGGCGGCACCCGCACCACAGCGGCTTCGGCATAGTTGAAAGCGCCAGCCACAGACAGGTAGTTTGCGCTGTTGGGCATGCCAATCTCCCGCTGCAGGCTACTAAAATTGCCCAGTGAGCGCAGTGTGGCGGAGGTTACCACTGCGGCATAGCAGCTACCCCAGAGTTGCTGACGCAGTATTTCTGCAGCCTGAATAGGACTGGCATTGATACTGATATCCACATTGCCACCGCCGCCCTCATCCAGCTTTAACCAGCAGGCCATGGGCATCTCATTTTGCTTAAGCTCTTTATGCAGCCTGTCCCACAGGGCCAACAATTTTTCTGCCCGGCCCAGCCAGTTACCCGCCTGCTGATAAAACAGCTCCACATCGGGCAGAGGTACGGGGTATTGTTTATCACTGAGGGCTTCGCTGAGGGTATCTTCCAACACCTCCAGGCGTCCTAACCAGCCGCTGGTGCTCAGGGTTATCTGCGAGGCCAGATCGCGAATGGCTTGGCCCACATTGCCATGGGCAAAACGATAGCGCCCCTCGGCATGGTCTGACTGGTCCACATATTGTTTTAGCAGCGGGTAGGTCATGGCTAACAGTTCGGTAATTTTGCCCGCTTCTTTTTCAATGCGCGGCAGCTGATCTGACAGAGCACTGTCTTTGGCAAATATGGGGGTCTGGCCTTTAATCTGCTTGGGCAGTCTCTCCAGCCAACTCAATGTGCTGTTGATGCGACATTCGGCGCCAAAATGGCGCACAGCTGTATCGCCCAGGCGATGGCCCTCATCAAAAATATAGATGCAGTCTTCTGGCGGTGGCAGTATGGCGCCGCCACCCAGCGCCAAATCGGCCATTACCAAATCATGGTTGGCCACAATAACTTCACTTTCATCCAGGTCATTGCGCGCTTTAAAGAAGGGGCACTGATTGACAAACCTGCAGCGACGCCCGGTACACTGACGGCGGTCTACTGTAAGGGCGCGCCATTCGATATCTTTGATCCGGGTTTCCCAGGAATCCCGCTCGCCATCCCAGGTGCCCTCTTCCAGAGCCAGAGCCATCTCGCGGTACAGCTCTTCGGTCTCTACATTGGGGTTAAATTGCTGCTCATCTTCAAACAGGAATAACCCCGCATCTTTGGATTTGACCGAGTCTATTATCTGCTCCATACGCAGATTACAGGCATAGCGGCCGCGGCCTTTAACCAGGGCGCAGCTGAAGTCCCAGCCACAGCTCTCCATCAGTTCCGGAAGGTCTTTATGAATTAGCTGCTCTTGCAGTGCAATGGTGCCAGTAGCTACTACCAACGTTTTTTTAAGAGAGCGGGCTATGGGTAGTGCGGCCATTAGATAGCCGACCGTTTTACCCGTACCTGTGCCTGCCTCTATAACGGCCAGGCGTTTGTCTGCATCATCATCGCTGAGGGCATTGGCTATGGCGCCAATCATCTGTTTCTGTCCCAGCCTGGGGCTGAGTTCGCGGGATTTTAAAAATTGCCTATAGCCCTGCTGAATACTGTCTCTGACATCAGTGTCTAACAATGATCAATTTCCCTGTGGCTGGCTTTGTTGAGCCAGCTGACTATTAACCGGCGCAGCATAGGCATCAATAGCTATCTGTCTATGGATGCTGGGTATAGCGGCTAAATGTGACTGAAATCTTATCTGCGATTCCAACCAGTCCTCATCGGGCCACTGCTGCTTGAGTCTTGCAAAGGTGGCGCTGTCCCTGTCGCCCTGCATCTGCCAGGCCATAATATTGCTCGGAAACAGCTGGTAGTTGTTCTGTATCTGCCGATCAATCTCGGCGGCCAACTGGTCGGCCGTTGCATAGTTCTGGGTAATAGGTGTACCAAAATTTACCTGAATGCGGCCTTTGTATTCCACCAGTCCTTTGAGAATGGTGTCCAGATCTTCGAACTCATCTTTAATATAGGTTAGCCCCTGCTCTGAGGCATGTAATTCTCTGGCTTTATCGCCAGCACAGGGATCGTACTCATAGGAAATAGATACCGGAATCAAGTTAATCTCTTGAATTGCAGCGCCAAAGCTCTGTTCCTTGGATTTTGACAGGGCGAGCATTTTTAACAGCGCGGTCTCGGTGCGATCGCAGCCGTCTTTGGCGCGACCCTCGGCCTGGGCTATCCAGCAGGAAACCTGTTCATCAGTAATACTGTGGCGAATATAGCGAGATAAGGTTTTTAGCGCCTCTAGCTTGTCGCGGCGGCTGGTCACCGAGCGCTTAACAATAAAGCTGCGATTGACCCGCATTAAATCTGAGGCATAGGGCTTGCGCAGTAAATTGTCACCAATGGCGATACGCACTGTTTTGTGTTGATTAAGAATCAGACCCAGATTAATCATAGCCGGGTCCAGCGCTATATCCCGGTGATTGCTCATAAACAGATAGGCTTTATTGGGGTCCAGCTTTTCTACCCCAGAAAAACTGTAGCTATCTGTAGTTCGCTGTAGCGCGCTGACCAGGGCTTTGGACATATGGGACTGGAAGTCCTCTACGGTGCGAACCTCTGAGGCCAGCTTGCCCAGGCTCTTTTTGATAAAGGGTCGGGCAAACATTTTAACCAGTGGCAGTTTGGTCAGTATCGGCGCTTTGCGGGTTAACAATAAATTAAGAAATTCTTTATCGTCCAGCAACCGCGCAATAACCGCCGGAACCTCGGAATCATTGTAGGGGCGAATATCATCGAATTCAGTCATAGGGCAGCCGGTTTAGTGTTTTTGTAATATCTAACTCTGACGCGAGTTATACCAGCGCACATCGCAGGCGTAGTCATCAACCAAATGTGCCACGTCTAGTACCAGGGCAAAGAGAGCCATGCGCACCAGCACGCCATTGTCGGTTTGACGGAAAATGGCCAGATTGGGGTTGCTGTCGAGATCACTGTCCAGCTCATTGGCATCGGCTCTGGAGTCTCTTGGCAGTGGGTGCATAATCACAGTGTTGGGCTGACAGAACTCTGTGTAAATGGCCTGATTAAGCCTGAACTTGCCGCGATACAGATCCGCCTCTTCCTTGCTGGAGAAGCGCTCTTCCTGAATTCTGGTGGAGTAGACAATATCCACATCGCTGATGCCGCCAGTTAGCTCATGAGACTCTTTGACCAGCACACCGGCGCTGCGCATAGCTTCAATAATCGGCGCGGGGAGACAGAGCTCTCTAGGGGAGACTAGCACCACTTCAATATTGTTATAGACCGAGAGTAGCTTGCTGAGAGAGTGCACGGTGCGGCCATGGCGAAGATCGCCGATCATGGCTATTTTTAACCCGTCGATGGCACGGCCCCTGGCCTCGAGCTCACTGCGTATGGTGTAGAGATCAAGCAGAGCCTGGGTGGGATGTTCGTTGGCACCATCGCCACCATTCATCACTGGTACACGGCTGGCCGAAGCAAAGTCTGCCACCGAGCCCTCTTGCGGGTGACGCATGCAGATCACGTCGCTAAAGCCAGACAGTACTCGGGCAGTATCCTGCAGCGACTCGCCTTTGACCAGGGCCGAACTCTCGAAGCCGGCGGTCTCGCGAACCTCGCCTCCCAGCAAATTAAACGCCGAACCAAAGCTTACTCTGGTTCTGGTGCTAGCCTCAAAAAACATATTACCTAGGATGGCCCCCTCCAGCACTCGAGTCACTTTTTTGCGCAGTGCATAGGGTTGCATCTGGTCTGCCACAGCGAAAACTCGCTCGACATCCTGACGCTGAAACTGGTTAATTGAGAGAATATGCGCGCCGGTAAAATTCAAACGGTCACCCCAGGGCAAATTGATTTGGCGGATTTTAGCCTGTTTAGGCGTTTCACTCTAGTTTGTCAGGCCAAATTCCGTCGCGATCTGCTCAGTCCACTGCTGAAGTGCGGCTAAAACTGCCCGTTTTTCCTCAGTCAGGCTGCTATCGGCCAGCAATTGATCAATTTCACTGGCCTGTTGCTCAAGGGTTAAATAACCAGCACTTTGGTCGGTCAAGCGCCATTGGCAACTTTCTCGCCAGGTCTGTTGCTCCTCTTCGGTTAATGAATCGGCGAAGTAGCGAGCGCGATAGCTAAAGAGCAATTGATTGTAACGGGCGTCGGTGAAATGAAAGCTATGCTGTTTAAAATCGTCCAGATTGGCACGGCGCACCTCATTCAGCAGAGGCTTATCCTGATTGGGCAAAAAGCCCTGGTACAGTTGCTGCTCAGCCTCGGACCTGGGCGGAAATTCCTGCTCGGCAAATACCAGATGCAGCTTGGCCTTGAGGTCCTGTTGGTTTAAGCGCTGCCAATGGGCTTCGCAGGCAGATACATCAATTGCCAGGCGCTGCGCAGCCGCCTCGTCAACCAGCTTATGGGTGGTCACCACGGGCACCTTGTTGGTATGCACCACTTTGAGAGGGATACGCAGATTTTTATCCTCTAACTCTTCTGCGGGGCTAAAGACTCGCCGCCGAATCTCCTCGGCATCCAGACTGATCAACGGCTCTGGGTCGACAGACAGGTCTATACAGATAACTCCATTGCTATTGGTGGGATGGGGCGCCAAAGGCATCATAATAGCGCCGTACAGATGCTCTCTGGGCAGCATGCCGGAGATATGGAAAAACGGTTTGCGCTGCTGGGTGTTGAGCATTTCAGCAATGGCTTTTTTACTGCGGTGATTAACCACATAGTCAAACAGCCGGGGCTGTTTTTCTTTGACTAGCCTGGCCATAGCTATAGTCGCTGTCACGTCGCTCAGAGCATCATGGGCTGCCTCGTGGGCGATGCCATTGGCTCTGGTCAGGTCTTCCAACTTAAAGCTGGGGCGGCCTGGCTCATGGTCTGGCCAGTTTATACCCTCGGGACGAAGCGCTCGGCAGAGGCGCAGCATGTCTATGATATCCCACCGCGAATTGCCATTCTTCCACTCGCGCTCATAGGGGTCGTAGAAATTTCTATACAGGCTGTATCTGGTGACCTCATCGTCAAAGCGAACACTGTTGTAGCCCACGCCACAGGTGCCAGGCATAGCCAATTGAGCATAAATCTGAGCCATAAACTCTGGCTCCGGCAAACCCTGTTCCATGGCGTGCTGAGGGGTAATGCCAGTCACCAGGCAGGCCATGGGGGCCGGAAGAATATCCTTTTGCGGCTGGCAGTAAATAACCAGAGGCTCGCCAATGGGATTGAGATTTTCATCTGTGCGCAGACCGGCAAACTGGGATGGCCTATCTTTGGAGGGATCGACCCCAAAGGTTTCATAATCGTGCCAATAAAATGTAGTGCCCATAACCAGCCCTTTTGTTTGATAGCAAAACGGCGCCTGAGGGGCGCCGTTTTATTTTCTCTTAGACTCTGTAGTAAGTCGCCACCTGATTAGTCTGCAGCTACTTCAGAGAAAGTCATCTCGCCGACAACACGACGGTTGCGGGCACGGCCCTCATCTGTATCGTTAGTGGCTATGGGGCGGCTCTCACCGTAGCCCACTGCGGAGATACGATCGCTGGCAATGCCATAGTCCTCGGCGATTTTTCGCGCCACTGCAGCGGCTCGACGGCTAGACAGATCGGCATTGTAGCTATCGGAGCCACGGCTATCCGTATGGCCTTCCAGCACCAACTCAATATCGGTATGGGCGCGCATAGCGGCGGCTATAGCCTCTAGCTGGTCACCATAAACAGACTTTACTCTGTCTTGATTAAATTCAAACTCGACATTTAAACGAATGGTAATGGTACGCACTTCGGGTTCCTGCTCTACCACAGGCGCTGGAGCCGGAGCTGGCGATGCTTTAACAGCCGGCGCAGATTTCTGGCCGAACATATGGTTGATGGATAGTTGCAAACCTACATCTTCACCAGTTTCATCATGGCCGCCCATACCGCGCAAATCAGCACGAAACTGAACTTCATCTGCAATCATGGTGCTCAACCCCAGACCAAACAGTATCTGACTGGAGTTATCGTCATGCCCGGCGGCCAGATTGCTGTTGTCAGTAAAGTCGTAGCGGTTAAATCCAAGCATGGCATAGGGGCGCCAGTTAGCCGCACTGTCACCCAGCCAGATAACGCTGCTCAGAGTAAGAACATCAAAGTTATCATGGCCTACGTTGGTGCCATAACCCAGTTCTACAGCAACGCTGTCAGAAAAATATTTACCTATATGCAGACCCGCCTGAGTACCCTCTATATCTCCCTCAAGGGCGCGCTGATCATCAAGGACGTAGTGACTCACTGCCTCTCCAAGATACCAGCTGTCCGAGACGGCAGCACTAGAAGCAATAATAGCCAATCCTGCGATGACTGATTTAACGCTGTTCATTTTGTTTTCCTTTCATTTATGTTTTGCCCCAAGGGCTGTAAAAGCTCATTTGACTGAGCTCTGTTAGTGGTGATTCTGTAAAGATATAGCCATGAATTACCTTCGAGCTAATGATTCGATTTGCCAATATTATATTAGTCGAGTTTAAGGGTTTTCTCTTCGATTTTAGCCTGCCAGATTGCCGGGCCTATGCGATGCACAGATTCGCCACTGGTATCCACTGCCACAGTGACCGGCATCTCATTGACTTCAAATTCATAGATGGCTTCCATACCCAGTTCCGGAAAGGCGATAACCTCGGCGCGGGTAATGGCTTTGGAAACCAGGTAGGCGGCGCCGCCCACGGCAATCAGGTACACCGCTTTGTTATCCCTGATAGCATCTATACCAGTCTGGCCGCGCTCAGCTTTGCCAATCATGCCCATCAGGCCGGTCTGTT
>Ga0070743_10000971_pt1 | contig 10946 bp, 10 predicted proteins | sample ColrivemetaGS697_FD_70187 | JGI IMG/M metagenome (GOLD analysis project Ga0070743, IMG submission 70187) | Estuarine microbial communities from the Columbia River estuary, USA - metaG S.697 | ecosystem: Environmental > Aquatic > Marine > Intertidal zone > Estuary | place: USA: Columbia River... | reverse complement strand
CCACCGCGCGGGCCATACATGCCAACGGCGTGGACTTCGTCCAAGTAAGTCAGCGCGCCAAATTCATCAGCCGCATCACAAATCTCTTTGATAGGCCCAAAATCGCCATCCATCGAATAGACGCTCTCAAACGCGATCAGCTTAGGTGCCGCAGGATCATCAGCCGCCATCAACTCACGTAAATGTGCCACGTCATTATGACGGAAAATCCGCTTCGCCCCGCCATTACGGCGCACGCCCTCAATCATCGAGGCATGGTTCAAAGAGTCAGAATAGATAATCAGCCCCGGAAACAGCTTTGGCAGCGTGCTCAGCGTCGCATCATTGGCGATATAGGCGGAGGTAAACAACAACGCCGCGTCCTTGCCATGCAAATCCGCAAGCTCGGCCTCAAGGCGCTTATGATAAACTGTCGTGCCAGAAATATTGCGCGTACCACCAGACCCTGCACCCGTCGCATCAATCGCCTCATGCATCGCGGCAAGCACAACAGGGTGCTGGCCCATGCCGAGGTAATCGTTGCCACACCAGACAGTTACGGGCGTCTCCGCTCCATCAGGGCGGGTCCACACAGCATGGGGGAATTGACCGCGCTTACGCTCAATATCAATAAATGTACGATAGCGCCCCTCAGTATGAAGGTTCTCAATCGCAGTGTTCAGCATCAGATCGTAATCCAAAAGACTTCCTTTCGTCTCTCGCCCACGTATCGACACGCGGATTAGAATTATTCTAGCCCCCATATAGAGCCAAAGGCCAGCGGGCAATACGCTACAATCTGTCGCCCCCCTGCTTGGCCTTATGCACATGTCGCGCTAGGCTTTGCATGATCCATATCAATAACGCGTAAAAAGGCACAAAAACATGACCCTTGACCCCGTCCTCGCGAGAATCGACGAAAACCTAGATGCCGCAACGGCAAGGCTTCTTGACCTGCTGCGCATCCCGTCCATTTCAACTGACCCCGCCTATAAGGCCGATTGCGACCGCGCTGCCGATTGGCTCGTCGAAGACCTTAAATCCATAGGGTTTGAAGCCTCTAAACGCCCCACCCCCGGTCACCCGATGGTCGTGGCACACTCAGACGGTGACGGCCCGCACATTCTTTTTTACGGCCACTACGACGTGCAGCCTGTCGATCCGCTCGACCTGTGGGACAATGATCCCTTTGATCCGCAAATCCAAGACACCGCCAAAGGTAAGGTCATCCGTGGGCGCGGCTCGTCGGACGATAAAGGCCAGCTCATGACCTTTGTCGAGGCATGCCGGTCATGGAAAGAAATCCACGGCACCCTGCCCGCCAACATCACGATCTTTTTCGAAGGCGAAGAAGAATCAGGCTCCCCGTCGCTCACCCCCTTCATGCGTGACAATGCCGAAGAGCTGACCGCCGAGATTGCGCTGATCTGCGACACAGGCCTGTACGGCGAACACACACCCGCGATCATCACACAATTACGCGGCCTCTTGGGCGAAGAACTCACCATCACAGGACCGAACAAAGACCTGCACTCTGGTATGTACGGTGGCCTCGCCATGAACCCCGCCCGCGTGCTGGCCAAGATCATCGCGAGCCTGCACGATGAAGACGGACGGATCACCGTGCCAAACTTCTATGACGGCGTGCCTGAACTCTCCAATGAACTCGCCGCCGCATGGGACGACCTCAAATTCGACGAGAAAGATTTCCTCGGCGCCGTAGGCCTTTCCCTTCCCGCAGGCGAAAAAGGGCGCCGCCCGCTAGAAATGATCTGGTCGCGCCCCACTTGCGAAGTCAACGGCATGACATCGGGCTACACAGGCGACGGGTTCAAAACCGTGCTGCCCTCCAAAGCCTCCGCAAAAATCAGCTTCCGTCTAGTGGGCACCCAAGACCCGCTGAAAATCCGTGAAGACTTCCGCAAATTGGTCTCCGCCATGGTGCCTGCCGACTGCACCGTCACCTTCAAAGACCATGGCGCAGGGCCGGCTGGGCAAATGTCCACCGAAGACCCCGCCTTTGCGAAAGCACGCAGCGCGCTCACCGACGAGTTCGAAAAAACCGCAGCCTACGTCGGCTGTGGCGGCTCGATCCCGATCGCAGGGTACTTCAAAACCATTCTCGGCATGGATGCGATGCTGATCGGATTCGGCAAAGACGACGACCAGATCCACTCGCCCAACGAAAAATACGACCTGTCGTCCTTCCACAAAGGCACACGGTCATGGGCGCGCATTCTGCACAACCTGACAAAATAAAGCCGCGCGGCCCCCTTCTTCTGATCTGAAATATCTCGGGGGAATTGGCCCGTAATGGCCAAGGTGGCAGCGCCCCTCTCAAAAATCGGTGCAGGGCCCAAGGCCCTGCCCTGTTTGATTACCCGCGAATGCTCATGCGGATCAAACGGATCGCCAGCAACACCCATGGCGTGGCGTGCAGCAGCAAATCAAACCAGTCGACAGCACGGCGCAAATCACCAGCCGCCAGCATCTTCAGCTTTTCCCAGATATGCGGCTCCGGCACAAACGGAGCCAGCCCAAGGGTCAGCGCCATCGCGACCAATAATGCCAGCGGAATTTCATCAATAAACTGCATCAGTCACCTCACATTTCGTCGCAGACCACCCTAGCGCATCGCGCGGAGGAAATACATTCCAAAAATGAGATGTGTAAGCACAAAGAAAAGCAGGGCCGAAGCCCTGCTCATTCCGAACATCGCCTCAAGTGAAGTGGCGCGGTTGACGGGGCTCGAACCCGCGACCCCCGGCGTGACAGGCCGGTACTCTAACCAACTGAGCTACAACCGCGCATTTTCACGTGTGTCTCAATTCCGAATTCTAAGTGGCGCGGTTGACGGGGCTCGAACCCGCGACCCCCGGCGTGACAGGCCGGTACTCTAACCAACTGAGCTACAACCGCGCATCTTAGAAATCAGTCTTTCGACGTGACGTGAGGGGCTTCTATGCGGCCTCAATTGCAGCGTCAAGCAGTCTAACGCGGAAAATTTCACATCTGCCCAATATCTGCAAAACGGATTCCACATTGCGTCAGTAAATCACGGCCCAAAAGCCGCTTCAAAGTTTTAGATATAAAAGTTTACGGCGAAGGATTGGCAGAGGCTAAACCACACAAAACAGATACTCGCAACAATTCGCCCCTGCCGATCGACTAGACCAAAGTCTAGACTCCATTTCAGTGTGGTTTGCGCTTAAGAACGTACAAACGACACGGAATGCTACGTTTAGGATTTGACTAAAAAATGCTTAAAAGAGAAACACTTTGTCATGAAGTGCACTTCCGTGACGTGTTTTGCAGGCCATTTTTTTTCACCTTGGCCGAATACGAGCTATGCGTGTCCCACCCCAACACCTATCAATTCTCCGCATTGATAGTCGTGATATTATTTGGCGTTGACCCGCATGGTTTCCGAGACGTTATGCCCGCATGGGAGGCACTACCGATCTGGATTGCTGCGGTCGTCGCGTTCATGACAACCTCATGCGCCGTGTTCTTGCTACTCGCTTCGTTTACATTTCGGGTGGGCAAAATCAGGGTGTTTAGCTGGATGATCTCACTTGTGGGGTTCCTTGCGGCAACAGTCGTCGTAGAATATCTTGCAGGTATTCACTCGGACGGTGCCTACGTGAATAACACGTGGCAGCAGAAGTGCTTTTTTGCGTTAACCGTCATCATGATCGAAACCATCTATTTCCGCTTTGTGATGCCGCCAATTCAAATGAAGGTCGCCCCCCCTAAAACGGTCGGCCCCTCTGAACCCGCAGGAGCGATCAAAATTGGACCGCGCGAGGTGAGGCTAGAGACCTTGCTGTATATCGTGTCAGAAGAACACTACGTCCGTGTCGTCATGCGCCATGACAAATTCATACATCGCGCGCGCCTGTTGGACCTCACGGCACAAACTGGCCCAGAACACGGCTTTCAGCCGCATCGTTCATGGTGGATCTCGATCAACGCCAAGCCACGTATCGATCGCTCAGGCATCAAGCCCGTGCTGATCCTATCAGATGGCACCACCTCCCCCATCGCACGCGGTCGGTTCAAAGAGACCCAAGACTGGATCGATGCCCATGCAAATTGGGACAGTCATGCGGAAAACCAAGACCAAACTGGCGAGCCTACCAAACACGCTTTGCCACGTTAGCGGGCGTAAACTATCGCGTCATGAGAGAGTAATGGGTGATAAGAGGTGAGAGCCCCCGACACAGGGTGGCTTGCCGCAGGCAAACGCCCACCGTCAAGACTGTGGAACGAACAACAATTGATGGGGAATGGTGGGTGATGAGAGGCTCGAACTCCCGACATCTTCCGTGTAAAGGAAGCGCTCTACCAACTGAGCTAATCACCCGCTGGGCGTCGTTTAGAACACCTTCGCGGCCAGTGCAAGCGTCATTCGAGAACTTTTTGTACACCATTTTTTAAATGATAAATTGTGCCCTGCCCACCGTGGATCGATGAGGGCTGTGATGCCGCTTCCCCCACCACCAATGTACGGATAACACGGCTGGTCACGCCGTGCGTCACAAGCACGGCAGGCCCTTTTAAATCAGCCAAAAACGCAGCAGCACGCAAGCGGACACCAGCCAACCTCTCGCCCCCGGGGGCCGCCTCATATTGCGCCAAGTAAGGGTCTTCGACGTCTTCCATCGGAAGTTCATCTCGGAGCAATCCAGACCAGTCACCCACAGTAATTTCCGCCAAACGAGGATCGGTCACGATAAAATCAGCGACTCGTGCCAAAGCGATTCCCGCTGTCTGCACAGCGCGGCCCTGCGGAGAGCTGATGTATTGGAACCCAGTGAGGTCAAGGCCTTGCAGAATCATACCCTGCTTTGCAGCTTCCGCCTCGCCCTGCGGCGTCAGCGGCGAATTCAAAGCGCCCTGCATGCGGCCTTGGGCATTCCATTCGGTCTGCCCGTGGCGCAAAATGTAAAGTTCGGGAAACATATGCCCTGCGACTTAATCGTCGTTGTTGTCGTCGTCCGACTTCGACGCACCCAAACCAGCGCCATCTTTCATCGTCCGCAGCTTCAGGGTCAAAACCCGTGCGCCATCGCCGATGTCTTTCGACTTCACAACGCGCATTTTGCCCATTGGCGGCAGGTTCAATTCTTCGCCCGCCATCAACGCTTCTGACAAAACAGCCAATGCGGCTTCAATCGCAGGCTTGGCGTCACGCTTTTTGACGTCGCCGCGCTCAACCGCGCGATCAATAAACTCAGCTTTCTTCAACATCTCGCCTTGCGGAACGGAAATAGCCGGTGTCGAGATTTTCGTTTTTGGCACGGCGACATCCAATGGATTGACGACCGGCTCTGGCACAATTGTGTTGAGCTTAACCGTGTTGGAACCTGATTGATTCTTCGATGACATGATAGCGCCCCTTACTAAGTTAACATTAAACTACTGCAATCCTTAGGAAATGCACAGATTCGATTGCATTCATTAACAGAAACCTTGCCAATACCAACATTCCCGCAACAAAAAAGGGCGCGCCCAGACAGGCACGCCCCCATTTATTCACTCACACAAATCTAGTGCGCAGTCGCACCCTGTCCGCCCAAACCCTTAGCAAGCGCAGCAGCCGCAGCAGCCTCCTCGGCTGCCTCATCCCACTCGATTGGCTCAGGCTTGCGGACAAGCGCGTGGTGCAACACTTCCGACACGTGCTTCACAGGGATAATCGTCAGCCCCTCTTTCACATTGTCGGGGATCTCAGGCAGATCCTTCTCATTGTCCACAGGGATCAAAACGGTCTTGATCCCACCGCGCAGTGCTGCCAGCAGCTTCTCTTTGAGGCCACCAATCGGCATCGCGTTACCGCGCAATGACACCTCGCCCGTCATCGCAATATCCTTGCGCACAGGAATACCCGTCAGCACCGACACAATCGACGTCACCATCGCAAGACCCGCACTTGGGCCATCCTTTGGCGTCGCCCCATCTGGCACGTGCACGTGAATATCAATGATGTCGAACTTCGTCGGCTTCACGCCAATCTCGGGTGCGATCGAGCGCACATAAGACGAGGCCGCATCAATCGATTCCTTCATCACATCGCCGAGTTTCCCCGTCGTCTTCATCCGCCCTTTACCAGGCAAACGCAGCGCTTCGATGTTCAAAAGCTCACCGCCAACAGAGGTCCAAGCAAGGCCAGTGACGACACCAACCTGATCTTCTTCCTCCGCGAGGCCAAACTTGTGCTTTTTGACGCCCAAGAACTCATCCAAATTAGCCGCCGTGACCTCAATCACCGTCGCCTCTTTCTTCACAATCTTGGTGACCGCCTTACGGGCAATCTTCGCCAATTCGCGCTCTAGGTTCCGCACACCAGCCTCACGGGTATAGACCCGCACCATCGACAACAGAGCATCCGCAGATACGCTGAATTCTTTGGCTTTCAACCCGTGGTTCTTCATCACTTTAGGCAACAAATGCTGACGCGCAATTTCGCACTTTTCATCTTCGGTGTAACCCGACAACGAAATGATCTCCATACGATCAAGCAGTGGCCCCGGCATGTTGTAAGAGTTCGCCGTCGTCAGGAACATCACGTTCGAAAGGTCATATTCGACCTCCAAATAGTGATCCACGAATGTGGAGTTCTGTTCCGGATCAAGCACCTCCAACATCGCAGACGCGGGATCGCCCCGGAAATCCTGACCCATCTTGTCGATTTCATCGAGCAAAATCAGCGGGTTCGTAGTTTTCGCCTTTTTCAGCGCCTGAATAATCTTACCGGGCATAGAGCCGATATAAGTCCGACGGTGACCACGGATTTCAGACTCATCGCGCACACCACCAAGGGAGATACGGATGAATTCGCGACCCGTCGCCTTTGCTACAGACTTACCAAGGCTCGTTTTACCCACACCAGGAGGGCCGACGAGACACATGATCGGACCTTTGAGCTTCGCCGACCGCTGTTGCACCGCGAGGTATTCAACAATGCGCTCTTTGACCTTCTCAAGGCCGTAGTGATCGTTATCCAGCACCTTTTGCGCCGCAACCAGATCTTTCTTGGTGCGCGATTTCACGCCCCACGGCACGCCCAAAATCCAGTCCATGTAGTTGCGCACAACAGTGGCTTCCGCAGACATCGGAGACATGTTCTTAAGCTTCTTCAGCTCGGCATCAACCTTTTCACGGGCTTCCTTCGACAACTTCGTCTCGGCAATACGCGCCTCAAGTTCAGCGACCTCGTTCTGGCCGTCCTCACCATCGCCCAGCTCCTTCTGAATGGCCTTCATCTGCTCATTCAAATAATATTCGCGCTGGGTGCGCTCCATCTGGGTCTTCACGCGGGTCTTGATCTTTTTCTCAACCTGCAACACGGACATCTCGCCCTGCATCAGGCCGTAAACCTTCTCCAGACGCTCGGTGACAGTCAATGTCTCAAGCAAGCCCTGCTTCTCAGACACTTCAATGCACAAATGACCCGCAACGAGATCGGCCAGCTTCGCAGGCTCAACAGCCTCGCCAACAGCGGCCATCGCCTCTTCAGGGATGTTCTTTTTAATCTTTGCATAACGCTCGAATTCAGCGGCGACATTGCGCACCAGCGCCTCGGCCTCATCCTCGTTACCCAACTCCTCTTCAAGGTACTCCGCAGAGGCCTCAAAATAATTCGGGTTCTCGTGGAATTCAGTAATGCGCACGCGGTCACGACCTTCAACCAACACCTTCACGGTGCCATCGGGCAGTTTCAACAGCTGCAACACATTGGCCAGCACGCCAGCCTTATAAATACCGTCCTGTGCGGGATCATCCTCACCGGGATCAATCTGGCTGGACAGCAAAATCTGCTTGTCATCAGCCATCACCTCTTCGAGGGCGCGGACTGATTTTTCACGGCCCACAAACAGCGGCACGATCATATGTGGGAAAACCACAATATCGCGCAGCGGCAGGACGGGATAGGATGAACTCAACGGTTCTTTCATGCTCTTTCCTTTTCTTAGCAGACCAGTCGCACCCCGCTTTGCGGCAACCCAACTGACCCCTTGGACTTCTTAAGATGGGGCGGACACTGCCCCATTTCAACTGCCCAACTATTTTGTGACAGTCTGCCCGTCCACGCGCGTGGCTGCAAGCAAACTTTGCTTAAAACTTATTCTCGGAATTAAGTGTTTTCTTCACTTGACGCCTGCATCTCCTGCGCTTTCAACGCCAGTTGCAGCAATTTATACCCGTTGCCATACCAATGCGTATCACAAGGGTACTCAATCCCCATGACCTTTGCGTCATTAGGGGTAAAGCTCCGCTGAGAGGCAGGCAACGCCCTGCGCCCCCAAGCAATCGGATCATTCTGGTGGTCGGCGTTATAGTCCCACCCTGCCTTTTCGCAAAGCCTGCGGAACATCTCGAACACCACAGGCTGGGTCGGATGGTTCATGCCATAAAGCGTCGGTTGCTTGCGCCACGTATCAAACAAATAGTCCGAAATCGTGATGTCACACTCCTCCACTTCCTTCTCGCGGATACGTTCAATCGACGACAACACGCGCTGTTCGCACTGCATATCGATCACACCATCACAATAGTCGTTGAAAATATGGATCGGCTTGCGCCCCTCTTGGCCCAGCAATAGCTGATCGGCGCCGCGAATACCGACTTCCCCTTGGAGGCGATAATCTCAAGCGAAGCAATTCCGTCAATATAAACATAAGGCACAAAGATCACGTCACCCGTTGCACTCTGGCGCACGTCGTTCACGTTGAACGTTGTCGTCGGGTTCGCAATCGCTTGGCTGACCACGATATCAGCCTCGGCCAATTCCGCGCGGGTCTCTTCCTCGCTGAATGTCCCCCAATAGGGCGTGATCGTCTGGAACGTCGCTTTGACCGTCGGAAACATCTCGCGAAACAGGCCACGCATCGCGTTTACCTGACAATTCCCAAGGAAAAATACTTTCATCGCTACCGCCTCATTCACATTCTTTTGGCGATCCTACCGCAAGCTGCAGCAAACATCAAAGCGGATTGGCATGGCCCACACAAAGGCACTAAGACCGCCTCTCTCTCGCCAAAATTTCCTCCAAAATGACCCCAAGTCGTACAAGGACAACGATAAATGGAAGCAATTGGTGCCTACTGGGTGATATTTTGGCCGTACGCGCTCTATATCGCGGTCATGCTCATGTTTTGCGTGCGCGAGACAATGAATCGTCTGGTCCTGCCCGCAATGACGCAGCCCACATTCGGCTTCACAGCAAACGTCTTAGACGCCCTCAGAGCTGTCTTGATCGTGATCGGCACCATCGGCCTTTTTCATGCACAACTCTCATGGAGTGACGTGCACGACCACTTGATGAGTTTGGCTTTCTTAACGTTTTTGACGTTTGGCATCGTTGGTGCAATCGTTGTTATCGGAATTGGTATGACCACACGGGTCTGCCTGCGTGTCTCGCTTATATTCCTGCGACGCCACGTCTAAAGCGGTTCAATATCGCCCTGCGCACGGCCCGCATGAAACTCGGCCTCCCAAGCGGCAAAGCCACCCACCGCAATCGCGTCCCGCATCCCCTGCATAATATCTTGGAAATAATGCAGGTTATGCCACGTCAGCAACATCCCCGAGATCATTTCCTGCGCACGAAACACATGGTGCAGATAGGCGCGTGAATAGTTCGAACAGGCAGGACATGTGCAATTCTCATCCAGCGGCCTTGGATCATCCGCATGCCGCGCGTTCTTAATATTCAGCACACCGCGACGGGTAAACACCTGCCCCGTGCGCCCCGAACGGCTTGGCAAAACGCAATCCATCATATCAATGCCACGCTTGACCGCGCCCACGATATCATCAGGCTTGCCCACGCCCATCAAATAACGCGGCTTATCGACAGGCAGTTGATCAGGCGCAAAATCCAAGACGCCAAACATCGCCTCTTGCCCCTCGCCCACAGCCAAACCGCCAACAGCATAGCCGTCAAATTCAATCTCGCGCAGCGCCTTCGCACTCTCTTCGCGCATGTCCTGCTCAAGGCCCCCCTGCTGGATACCAAACAAAGCATGACCTGGACGGTCGCCAAACGCATCCTTGGAGCGCTGCGCCCACCGCATCGACATCCGCATACTTTCCTCAATCCGCGCACGATCCGCAGGCAAGGCAGGGCATTCATCAAAGCACATCACGATATCAGAGCCGAGCAGCTTTTGAATCTCCATCGACCGCTCTGGCGTCAACTCGTGCTTGGAGCCGTCAATGTGGCTCTTAAACGTGACGCCCTTTTCGGACATCTTGCGCAGATCAGCGAGGCTCATCACCTGAAACCCGCCACTATCAGTCAGGATCGGCTTGTCCCAATTCATAAACTTATGCAGGCCACCAAGGTTCGCAATCCGCTCCGCCGTCGGGCGCAGCATCAAGTGATAGGTATTGCCCAGCAAAATATCCGCACCGGTCGCGGCCACGCTCTCAGGCATCATCGCCTTCACCGTCGCCGCAGTGCCAACAGGCATAAACGCAGGCGTGCGAATATCGCCGCGCGTGGTGTGAATAACGCCAGTACGGGCCTTGCCGTCCGTGGCCGTGAGGTCAAATGAGATGCGTTGTGTCATACCCTCCTATTGCCGCAACTTGGGGAAAAGGAAAAGAGGCATCCGTGACTAAATCAAACGGCGGAGCTTCGGGATCGGATCGTCACGGCACGACATGTGACCGCAAGGCAGCATTGCCCGCACGATCTGCTATCGGCCAAGACTTGTTCAGATACCGATGCCCTTGCACTTGGATGTGGCGGGCGCCAGACATGCGGCGGTGCGACTTTAGCGCACGGCGGACCTCCTGCACAGGGAGACACACCCGTGCTAGCGGGCCAGTTAACGCGTCGAGCAGCGCAGTCTTACGGCCAAAAATTGCTTCCACATCACCGCGCTCTTTGGCGGTTAAACACGCCAGCACCATCGGTGCTAGCAACAACGACTCGGTCAAGCAGCCATTCGCAG
>Ga0070743_10000969_pt1 | contig 10956 bp, 9 predicted proteins | sample ColrivemetaGS697_FD_70187 | JGI IMG/M metagenome (GOLD analysis project Ga0070743, IMG submission 70187) | Estuarine microbial communities from the Columbia River estuary, USA - metaG S.697 | ecosystem: Environmental > Aquatic > Marine > Intertidal zone > Estuary | place: USA: Columbia River... | reverse complement strand
AGTTTCGGCCGTTTCGGATCGTCGAGCACGCGACCACTGGAAATGCAGACCCGCGCTTCATGGGCTTCGTAGTCGTCGGCCTCTAGAAAGCGCACATCGTTGCTGGCCAGCAGCGGCAACTGATGCCGGCTGCCGAAGGCGATGGCGCAGGCATTGTAGGCCGCTTCCTCAGGCAAACCGAGACGGCTGATTTCCAGATACAGGCGGCGTGGAAACAAACTCAGCCATTCGGCAATCTGTGTCGCGTTCTCCGGCATGTGTTCCAGCTGCATCAGATGCGCGAGCGGGCTTTGGCGGCCGTGCAGCAAGATTAGCCCCTCGTTTCTGGCAAACAGCCATTCCGGGGCGATGACAGGGACTTCACGGTTATGGCCCTCCAGATAGGCCCTGGAAATTAGTTTGGACAGGCTCAGGTAGCCGGCCTGGTTTTGGCACAGTGCGGTAATCCTGTAGTGGCCGGCCTGGCCGTTGTCGAGAAACAGATCGGCGCCGGCGATGGGTTTGATACCGACGCTTTCCGCGGCCTTGAAGAATTTGACCAGGGCAAAAAAATTGCAGTTGTCGGTGACCGCCACCGCCGGCATGCCCATGTCGGCACAGCGGGCAACCAGTTCCGGCAAGCGGATGGTGGAGTCTGTCAGCGAGAACTCGCTGTGCAGATGGCAGTGAACGAAAGTGGGGGTCATGGGCACGCCTGAAACCAATGCTCAGTTTAGCCGACTGGCCGGCGATAACAAGGGTTGACAGGCGCTAAATCCCGGTTCCGGCGGCGGGTGTTTCAGCCGGGTGAAAAAGGCTGGCCTGATGCACCGGGCCGTAGCTGCGGCGGTGTTCCGGGCAGGGGCCGTGACGCAGCAGCGCGGCCAGATGTTCGGCGGTCGGATAGCCCTTGTTGCGGGCGAATCCATAGACCGGAAAGCGGGTATCTAGGGTACGCAGATGCCGGTCGCGGCTGACTTTGGCCAGTATCGAGGCCGCCATGATACTGCGTTCAAGACCGTCGCCGCCGACCAGCGCGCGGGCCGGGCAGGGCAGATCGGCGGGTAGCCGGTTGCCGTCAATCAGTACCAGTTCCGGCGCAAGCTGTAGTCCGAGAACCGCACGCCGCATGCCATGCAATGTCGCCTGCAGGATGTTCATGCGATCGATAGTGGCGGCATCAATGAACTGGATGCAGGCGGCGCGGGCGACGGCAAGGATGGCGTCATGCAGCGCCTCGCGTTTGGCTTCGCCGATCTTCTTGGAGTCATCAAGTCCGATCAATCCGTCATCAGGCGGCAAAATGACCGCGGCGCAGACCACCGGTCCGGCCAAAGGCCCGCGTCCGGCTTCATCGACGCCGGCGGTAATCATGACGTTTTCAATAATTCGAGTATGGCCGTTGCCGCAGCATCGCCAGCATTCCGACGCAATTCACGATGCAGATCTTCAAAGCGTGCAATCAGGGCAGGGTTGTCGCTTCCGGCAAGCAGGCTGCGCAAGGTCTCGGCAATCGCTTCCGGCGTGCACGCATGCTGGATCAGTTCAGGCACCAGATTCTCGCCCGAGAGTACATTGGGCAAGCTGAAACGCTCGATTTTAATCAGGCCGAACATCTTTACCATGGCATAGGTCGCCGCCGAAATTCGGTAGGCGACCACCATCGGGCGTTTGCACAGCATGGCCTCCAATGCGGCCGTTCCGGAAGCCAGCAATACGGCATCGGCGGCAGTCATGGCCGCCTGCGCATGGCCATCGAGGATGCGCGCGTCGGGTAGGGGGTGGGATTGCAGATGTTGGGTGATACGGTCCCGGCACAGACCGTTGGCCGCCGGAATCAGAAAATGCAGCTCAGGCATCGACGCTTTCAGCAGCGTGGCACCTTTCAGGAACACGGGCAGCAGTCGGTCGATTTCAGACACCCGGGAGCCTGGCAGAATGGCCAGATGCCGTCGCTCGGGCAAGTCCAGTGCCGTGCAGGCGGCCTCTTGGTCAGGCGTCATGGCGATGCGGTCGGCCAATGGATGCCCGACAAAGCGCGCATCCACCCCGTATTTGGCGTAAATCGCCGGTTCCATCGGAAACAGACACAGGACCTGCTCGCAGCTTTCGGCAATGCGGGCGGCACGCTTCTCGCGCCAGGCCCAGACCGAGGGGCTGACGAAATGCACGGTGCGCAGGCCGGCGCGTTTGCAAGCCTTCTCGAGGCCGAGGTTGAAATCGGGGGCATCGACACCGATGACCAGATCCGGTTTTTCCGCCACGAGGCGCTTGAGCAGATTCTTGCGGAGTTTCAGAAGCGCCGGAAGATGCTTGAGCACTTCGACGAAACCCATGACCGACAGGGTTTTGTAGTCAAACCAGGAATCCAGACCAAGGACCTGCATTTTCGGGCCACCCATGCCGACAAAGCGGATGTCGGGTCGGCGCACCTGCAGCGCGGCCATCAGCTCGGCGGCAAGCAGGTCGCCCGATTCCTCGCCGGCGATGAGCGCGATTTTCATAGATGCTTAACGCAAGATGCCGCGTGTGCTGGCTTCAATGAAATCAAGCATCTGACGGATATCGTCGGATTCAATAGCCAGTGCCTGTAGTTCGGTTTTAGCCTCGGCCAGCGGCTTGCCGGACATGTACACGGTACGGTAGGCGTTCTTGATCTTCTTGATCCGCTCGGCACTGAAGCCGCGGCGCTTGAGGCCTTCGGCATTTATGCTACGCGGCTCTGCGTACTGCATGCCGGTCATCACAAACGGCGGCACATCGGCACTGATCAGGCTACCCATGCCCACGAACGCATGTGCGCCGATTTTGCAAAATTGATGGGCGCCCGAAAAGCCGGCCATGATGACCCAGTCTTCGACGATGGCGTGGCCGGCCAGCGAGGCGTTGTTGGCGAAGATGGTGTTGTTGCCGACAACGCAATCATGGGCGATGTGCACGTAGGCCATGATCCAGTTGTTGTCGCCGATCCGGGTCACGCCGCCGCCGTCGCCGGTGCCGCGGTTGAAGGTGGTGAATTCGCGGATGGTATTGTTGTTGCCGATGATCAGTTCACCGCGCTCGCCTTCGAATTTCTTGTCCTGCGGATCGCCGCCCAGCGCGGCATGCGAATGAATCTTGTTGTTGCAGCCGATCCGTGTTGGCCCGGTAATCACGCAATGCGGCCCGATGTCGGTACCTTTGCCGATGCTGACATCGGCACCGATGACGGTGTAGGGGCCAACGCCTACACTGGCGTGCAACTGCGCGGTAGGATCGATGATTGCCGTTGGATGGATGCTCATGCGTCACCTTCGGCGCAGAGAATGTCGGCGCAGGCGACCTGCTTGCCATCGACGCAGGCAACGCCCTGGTAAAGCGCCATGTTGCGTATTTTGCGTTTGAGTTCGACATTCAGTTCGAGCTGGTCGCCGGGGATCACCATTTTCGAGAATTTGGCATTGTCGATCTTGACCAGATAGGACAGCTTGCCCTCCTTGCCGGTGCAGCCGTCCTCCATCAGGCTGAGGTGGGTCAACAGGCCGCCGGCCTGGGCCAGTGCCTCAAGAATCAACACGCCCGGCATGACCGGTGTGCCCGGAAAATGGCCGTTGAAGAAGGGTTCGTTGATGGTCACGTTCTTGATGGCCCGGATGCGCTTATCCGCTTCGAACTCTGTCACACGATCGACCAGCAGAAACGGATAACGGTGCGGCAGCAGGTTCTGGATACAGGCGGCATCGACTGGCAGTTTGGACATATCGAATGGCATGGGTTAGTCCCCGTTCTTCTTCAGTGTGTTGAGTGTGCGGGCCATGGCGTCGAGCTGCTTGAAGCGCGCGGCATTCTTGCGCCAGTCGCCCTTGGTCTGGATCGGTGTTCCTGAGGCGTATTCGCCCGCTTCGGTCAGCGAATGGGTGACCAGGCTCATCGCGCCAACGACCACTTTGTCGGCAATTTCGATGTGACCGACGATACCGGCCGCGCCGCCGATTAGACAGTACTTCCCTATCCGGGTCGATCCGGCCACAGCCACGCAGCCGGCGATGGCGGTATGTGCGCCGATGCGGACATTGTGGCCGATCTGGATCTGATTATCGAGCCGGACATCGTTTTCGAGCACCGTATCTTCGATTGCGCCGCGGTCGATGGTGGTGTTGGCGCCGATTTCGCAATCATCGCCGATGCGCACGCTGCCGAGCTGGGCGATTTTGACCCACTGCCCCTGATGGAAGGCGATGCCGAACCCGTCCGCACCCAGGACCGCACCGGAATGAATACGGACGCGCTGTCCGAGATGGACGCGCTTGACCAGCGTAACCTTGGGCAACAGCAGGCAGTCGGCGCCCAACGTGCAACCCGGTCCGATATGGGCATGGGCATGGATCTGGCTGCGCTCGCCGATGATGCAGTCCGGGCCGATGACTGCATAGGGGCCGATGCGCACATCGGCGCCGATGCGTGCCGTGGCATCGATCACGGCAGTGTCATGAACGCCTACCGGCAGGTCATCGCCGTCATCGAACAGGGCGGTGATCATAGCGAAGCTGGTGTAAGGATTGCTGCTGACCAGGCAGGCGCAAGGACAGGCATCAGCCTCAGCCTCACTCAAAACCACCACCGAGGCCCGGGTATTTGCCAGTTGCGCGGTGTACTTGCTGTTGGCCAGGAATGCCAATTGACCTGGCTGGGCATCGGCAAGCGTGCCGATGCCGGTTATGAAGGTATCCGCATCACCCCGGAAGTCCAGGCCGAAGCGGTTGGCAAGGTCCTTCAGGGTCAACATGCGGGATCAGAATTGCTGACCGAAAGTAAACTGCAGGCGCTCGACGCGGTCGAACTCGCCATCGTTCAGCGGCAGGGCATAACTGATCGAAATCGGACCGACTGGCGCCTGCCATTGCAGGGCCACGCCGACCGAGGCGCGCAACGAGCTGAAATTGATTTTTTCGGCGCCGAAAACGGCACCAGCGGCGGGATCGGTATAACCGCTATAGTCGAAGCTGCCGGCGAACGCGTTGCCGTAATCGAGGAAGGCCGACAGGCGGGTGCCGCGGGCATTGAACAGTTTCGGGAACAACAGCTCGAAGGTGCCGGCGACTTTCAGCGAGCCGCCCAACGGCTGCAGAAAGGACGGAACACAGGTGGTGGCCGGAGCCACCGGAACGCAAGTGCCGTAGCTGGGACCGAGTGTGTTGGCCTCATAACCGCGGACCGACTGCGGTCCACCGACATAGAAATTCTTGAAGAACGGCATACCGGCATCACCAGTGTTGCCATAGCTGTCGCCATAACCCAAATCGGTCCCGATTTTAAGTACCAGCCAGGAATTGAGCGGCCGGTAGTGCTCGAACTGGTAGCTGAGTTTATAGTAGGCGATATCGGATCCGGGGAATGAGAACTCGGCGCCGACACGGTGGTAGGTACCACGGGTCGGCAACAGGTAATCGTTACGCGAATCCCGGCCCCAGCCGGCCTGGGCGCGGATCTGCTGGACCGGCCAGGTTTGGTTGAAACCGCAGGTCTGTGGATCAGGCGTGCCCAGCGGGACCGCGTCATCGGTCGCCGGGGTATTGGGGTTGTTGTCATCATCGACATCGAAGCACGGGAAGTATGGCTCCGTACCGAGCACGTCATCCAGGTAATCGATCAGCGGTAATGGCGTCGAACCGAGCGTGGTGGTCAGGTCTATTTTGTCGTAACCGAGGGCGAATTGGATGCTGTCGGTTTCACTCAGCGGAATGCCCATGACGGCTTCGGCATTGAAGTTCGTCGAGGTGTATCGGGCCGTGTTGAAGTCGCCTTGGTTATAGTCGCTGTAGGACACGTTATAACCCAGGCTCAGACCGTCTTCGGTGAAATACGGATTGGTGTAGGAAAAGCTGACGCGCTTTGAGTAGCTGTTGTTCTGCACCGCCACCGACATCCGGTTGCCGGTACCAAGAAAATTATTTTCACTGAGCTGCACGGATGCGGTCAGACCATAAAGCTGCTGGTAACCGAGACCGAAGATGAAGCTGCCGGAGTTGCGTTCCTTGACGTTGATGAAAACATCGACCTGGTCCGGACGGCCTGCCACCGGCTCCTGTTCGATTTCGACGGTTTCAAAGAAACCAAGGCGCTGCAGGCGGACTTTCGAACGATCAAGCGCCGCCTGTGAATACCAGGTGTTTTCAAACTGGCGCAGCTCTCGGCGCACGACTTCGTCGGCGGTCCGTACATTACCCTTGATTTCCATGCGGCGGATCTGTACGCGCGGGCCGGGTTTGACCACGAAATCGATGCTGATTTCCTGGTCGTCGCGACTTATGGTCGGCACCGGATCAACTTCGGCGAAAGCGTAACCGATATTGCCCAGCATCGCGGTGATGCGGTCATTGGTTGCCGTCAGAAGTTGCCGTGAAAAGGTATTTCCGGTCCGGATCAACAGCAGTTTTTCAACTTCTTCCTTGGGAATGATGGTGTCTCCGCTCACCGATACGCCGTCGACCTTATAGATCTTGCCTTCGACCACGTTGGCGGTCAGAAACATGTCTTTCTTGTCGGGGCTGATGTTGACCTGAGTGGATTCGACGTTGAAATCCACATAGCCCCGGTCCAGATAGTAATCAGTCAGTTTTTCGAGATCGCCGGACAGTTTTTCACGCGAATACTGGTCGTCGCGCTTGTACCACGATAGCCAGTTGCTGGTATTGGATTCCCAGCCTTCACGGATCACATCGTCGGGATAGACGGTGTTGCCGACGATGTTGATGTCGCGCAGGCGGGCGCTCTTGCCTTCGGTGATGTCGAGGGAGATATCGACGCGGTTGCGGTCGATTTCCTTGACGGCCGGCGCGATGACGACGTTGTATTTACCTTTGTTGTTGTATTGGCGAAGCAGCTCCTGGGTGACACGGTCGAGATTGAGCGGGTTGTAGATTTCACCCTCACTCAGCCCGATGCCCTTGAGTCCCTTGAGCAAATCCTCCGTCTTGATTTCCTTGTTACCTTTGAGCGTAAGCGTGTTGATGCTGGGGCGTTCGGTGACATTCACCACCAGAATGTCGCCCTGGCGTTCGAAACGGACATCGCTGAAGAATCCGGTCTTGTAAAGCGCCCGAATGGCCTCGGTGGTTTTCGATGTATTGACGGTATCGCCTTTTTCAATCGGTAGATAGGTGAATACCGTGCCCGCGGAGATCCTCTGCAGGCCGTCGACCCGGATATCACTGGCCACGAACGGTTCGGCCAGCTGGGCTTGCGCAGGCTGGCTCAGTGCAATGGCCAGGGACAGGCACAGCAGACTTTTACGGAAATTTGAAGAGGTCATCGGGGTTCCAGACGGTGATACTTGGGTGGATTAGGAAATGATACGAAAAAAATCATTGAAAATGGCTATTCCAAACAGTCCGGCGAGTAAAAAAACACCGATATACTGCCCGATGGCTTGAACGCTTTCAGCGGGGGCTTTGCCGGTGGCCCATTCATAGGCGAAATAGAGCAGATGTCCGCCATCGAGAAGCGGTATCGGCAACAGGTTCATGATACACAATGCCAGCGAAATCGCGGCCAAAAAGCCGAGAAACGTCGATATTCCCCAGCTGGCCTGGCTGTCCGCGGCGCGGGCGATGCCGATCGGTCCGGAAAGATTGTCAACCGAAGCCGCGCCGGTCAATAGGCGCTTAATGACGGCGAGGCTGTCCCGGGTCATGTCATAGGTTCTTGAAAAAGCGAGGGGCAGGGCCTGTATGGGCGGGTATTGCACGGTTTTGACAGCACTCAGGCTGCCGACGCCAAGTCGCCACACTTTTTTTCCATCCACGTGGACTTCTGTCGGAGCGATGAGAAAAGCCAAGCGGGCGCCGTCACGGAGGACTTCGACATGTAGGTTCCGGCCGTCGCCTGCTTTTTCTGCCAAGGTTTTCGGAATATCACCGAATTGCGTGATTTTGACGCCCTCGATGGCGGTGATGCGGTCACCCGGCAGCAGCATACCCTCCGCCGGACCATCTTTCTGCACCTGGCCGATGATCGGCAACGCTGCTGAAAAGAACGGTGTCAGACCGATTTCCTGCAGCAGCTTGTCCTGGGGGAAGTCTTCCGGCAGCCTGTCGAGGGCAAGTTGCCGGATTTCGGAGTCACCTGCCAGCGTAGTCACCTGGACGTCGATCGGACGCCGGTCCATGGCCGCCAATGCCAGGGCCGGCAAGGCATCGTTCCAGGCCTGAACCGGTTTGGCGTCGACTGCAACCAGTTCATCGCCGGTCTGGAAGCCGGCCTGTTGTGCCAGCCCGGTGGACGGGCCGATCAGGGCGCGCAGTTCGGGCACCCCGAGAATCAATGCGGCCCAGAGCAGGCCGATGCAGAGAATGAGATTGGCCAAGGGCCCGGCTGCAACAATCGCGAAGCGTTTACCGACCGATTGTCGGTTGAAGGCGAGCGGCTGCAGTTCAGGGGGAACTTCCTGCTCGCGTTCGTCCAGCATTTTGACGTACCCGCCGAACGGAATCAGTGCCAGCCGATACTCGGTGCCATCCTTGCCGATCCGGCTGTAGAGCGCACGTCCGAAGCCGACCGAAAAGCGTAGGACCCGAACCCCGCAGCGTCGCGCCACAGCGAAGTGGCCCCATTCATGCACGGTGACCAGAATGCCGATGGTGAGGATGTACCAGAACAGCGGGCTGATGAAGTCGGGCATGGCTCAGTGGATTCGGTAGTTGGCGAAGCGGCGCGCTTCGGCATCGCTTGCCATTAGGACAGCTAAATCCGCCGCAGGTTCCCACGCTAGGGCATCAAGGGTCTGCGCCACGATATCGGCGATGCCCAGAAACGGCAGTCGGCCTTCGAGAAAAGCCGTGACCGCCACTTCATTGGCGGCATTGAGTACGGCCGGAGCATTGCCGCCGCGGCCGATGGCGGTGTAGGCCAAGCTCAGGCACGGAAATGTAAAGGTATCGGGTGTCTGGAATTCGAGATGTCCCAGATTCCTGAAATCGAGCGCTTTGACGCCGGAATCAATACGGTCCGGATACGACAGGCCATAGGCTATGGCGGTGCGCATATCGGGTTCGCCCATCTGCGCCAGCACCGAGCCGTCACGGTAATCCACCATCGAGTGCACGATGCTCTGCGGATGCACCACGACCTCGATGGCCTCGGCAGGCATGCCAAACAGATGATGGGCCTCGATGACTTCCAGTCCTTTGTTCATCAGCGTTGCCGAATCGACGGAAATTTTGCGTCCCATCGACCACTTCGGATGCCTGCAGGCCTGTTCCGGCGTAATCGTGGCTAAGTCGGCACGGGATTTTCCCAGAAACGGACCGCCGGAAGCGGTCAGAATAAGCCGTCGCACCGAATCCCGGCCGCCGCCGGCTGGCAGGCACTGAAAAATCGCATTATGTTCACTGTCGACCGGAAACAGTTGCGCGCCATGCGTTGCCACGGTCTGCATCAGCAACTGTCCGGCCAGAACGATGGACTCCTTGTTGGCCAGCAGGATGCGTTTGCCGGCGCACGCCGCACTCAAGGTTGAAGCCACCCCGGCAGCACCGACGATCGCCGCGATGACGGTGTTGGAGCTGCTGTCGGCCGCCATGTGCTCGAGACTCTCCGGGCCAGCCAGCGGCGTGGTCTTCAGTCCGGCAGCGCTCAGGCCGTCACGCAATGCCGTGAACAGTCCCGGATCAGCGATGCAGGCCTGCACTGGCCGGTAACGCCGGCATAGCTCGATGAGGGCGTCGACCTGGGTATGGGCCGACAGGGCCGTGATGCGAAAGCGATCCGGATGCTGGTCGACCAGTTTCAGGGTGGATTGGCCGATTGATCCGGTTGCCCCAAGCAGGCACAGCGTTTTCATAGCGCCAGGCCGTATTTCATCAGCGCGAAAACCACCAGACCAGAAACGATGCTGTCGAGCCGATCGAACAGGCCGCCATGTCCCGGAATCAGGGCGCTCGAGTCTTTGATGCAGGCATGCCGCTTCATCAGGCTTTCAAACAGATCACCGAAGACCGAGAACAGTCCGGTCAACAGGCCAAGCAGGGCGAAGCGCCAAAGATTCGACCAGGGTGCGTCAAACAGGGGCATGCAGGCGATGGCGAGCAGGAGCGTCACCAGAAGGCCTCCCCAAAATCCCTCCCAGCTTTTCCCCGGGCTGATGTTCGGGGCGAGTTTGTGTTTTCCGAAATTGACGCCGAATAGATAGGCGCCGCTGTCTGCGGCGGCGACCATGCCGATGGCGAACAGGGTCCACGCCGGACCGCCATCGTTGCCATGAAGCCAGGCTAGTGCCGCCCAGGCCGGTACGCAGGCCAGCATGCCGGCTAGTAATTTCAAATGGCGGTTATGAGCACCGGGTTCACGGGCAAAATCGAATTTCCACAACCACAATGGCACCAATAGCCAGAATGCGCCGCCAATGGCAATCGCCGCAAGCAGATTCCGGTGCGCTGCATCGTCGGTCCAGGCGATCGCGGCCACCAGCGCGGCATTGGCGGCGAGATAGGTCCATTTGGCCTGAGGCCGGTCCAGACCGGCGAGTGCGCACCATTCATGCAGGCCGGCCAGAAGCAGAACCGCCATGAAAGCGCCCATCCAGGGCGTGGGCAGAAACAGAATGGCACCGATGGCTACCGGAATCATCCAGAGCGCGGACCGAATGCGTTTGCTGTGGCTCATGTCTGATCTCCATGGATTTGTTCACTGGTCAGACCGAACCGGCGTTCACGCCCGGCGAAATCCGCAACGGCCTGTATCAGCTCCTTGCGGGTGATGTCCGGCCAAAGCGTCGGGGTGAACCAGAATTCAGTGTAGGCCATCTGCCAGAGCAGAAAATTGCTGATGCGGAAGTCGCCTCCCGTGCGTATCAGCAGATCGGGTTCGGGCTGGCCGGCCAGCGCCATGTGCCGGCCGAGACTGTCCTCGGTAATGGCTTCCGGATCCTGAGTCGATGCCAGAAGGGTTCGGCAGGCATTGACGATATCCCAACGCCCGCCGTAACTGCCGGCGATGTTG
>Ga0070743_10000945_pt1 | contig 11114 bp, 9 predicted proteins | sample ColrivemetaGS697_FD_70187 | JGI IMG/M metagenome (GOLD analysis project Ga0070743, IMG submission 70187) | Estuarine microbial communities from the Columbia River estuary, USA - metaG S.697 | ecosystem: Environmental > Aquatic > Marine > Intertidal zone > Estuary | place: USA: Columbia River... | reverse complement strand
TCCGTTTTCTGATTGTAGCTTTTCTAATCCAAATAATTCAAAAAAATAATCCATAAGTTTTTAATTTGACATTTCAAATAATATGTTAAGCGCTATATACGGGTAATAATTGTTAGAATTTAACTGCAAATTAAATCCAGTGCTTGTGTATGTTTGTGAAGTAGCATAAGCTCCACCTGCGTTCCAGCTTACATAATAAGGGTTACCACCATACGGAGACGACGTGTCAACATTCACAGTTAATATAGCAGTAAAAGGGTTTTCATAATATGCTATAATATATATATTATTATATCTTCTATTTGTAGAATCGTAAATAACGTATCTACCGTCCCATCCCAAGCCCGTCATTTGAGAAAAGTTTTTGCTAAAGGCAGTACCTACAGTGTCTTCACTAACCATAGTAACCACAGGGCCAGTTGGTTGACCTCCGTACGCTAGATACTGATAATTAACACTCATGTTTCTAGTGCCGCTCATATAAGTTCTGCTTATGTAGCTATTGGGGTTTGTGGCAGTTTTATATTGCGTTTGCAAATAACCTCTAAACTCAGACATACCGTCTGGCGATGATTTAGGTTGATCAGCTTGCGAAGATAAAGTTCTTAGTGAATTACTTGAACTACCTAGCTCAGCTTTTATTTGACTTATAGATATTGATCCACTACTTGGTAATGCCATTGACTATTGCTTTAAGTTCTTCAATTTGTTCTTGCTGCTCTTTTATAGCTTCAATTAATAAAGGTACTAATTTATCATATTGCACAGTTAAATAACCATTACCTATTGGAGCGTCTTTAACCGCTTCTGGTAATACCGCTTGTACTTCTTGAGCTGATACACCTACCTTTTGTTCTTTTTTATAACCATAAGATTCAGCTATTTCATTTGGTTCATATATAAAACCGCTTAAAGATTTTACTTTCTCTATAGGATTTTTTATATCTGCTATTTTTGTTTTAAGGCGCATATCAGAATAATATGCGGTTACGTCGCCATTGACATTTACACTACCAGCTCCTCTAAAACAAGTTCCGCCGCTGTTAGGATCTATGTAATAACCAGTGTCGTTGCTGTCGTAAAATATAGGAGCCCTAAGATCAACATTGTTTGTAAAACTATGTCTTGCTGTAGCTACTGAATTCCAACTACTCCAACTATCGCTTCCGTAAAATGCATTTCTATGAAGTATCTGCCCATCATACGAAAAATACAGTTGATCGTCTTCGTGGCCAGATCTACCAGTTATGTGTAGTATTGTTCCATACGCTGTTGGGTTTCCACTACCGCCATAATCACTATATTGATCCCAAATCTTTATTGAGTTAGTTGGATCCTGATGTGCACCTCTTGACCAAGTCCATTGGTGATTTGGCCAACCTACAAAACCATCAACCATCAATGCTTTAGAATTAGAACCAGCTGTAGGGTCTAAGTAGTAAGACGTGTTATTGTGATCATAGAATACAGGGGAACGCATATCGCCATAAGCTGTAGCGCTGCCACCGTTATCTACTCTAAAAATCCAATTTCTTCCAGTATTTAAAAAGCCAATAGCGTTGTCCGAGGCATTATGTATATAATTTGACTCTGTCCCGCCTCTAATAAAATGTATACTAGCGTCACTTGTCCCAGATCTTACATAGAAATCTGAAGCGTTTTTAGGGTATAAATGCCAAGCAGTAGCTGACCAATAAATACCATTTGAATTCGTATGATTTCTAAACCATCCACCTGTTGTGTAAACATCTGATCCATTTAAAGTGCCAGCCGACACTGTAGCCATAACACTTGTACTAGCTGGATTAATATAATACCCACTATTATCACTATCGTAGAATGTATCACCATAAATACTTTTTCCGCTTGATGATCCACCATTAAACCCGTATACTACAGGAGTTTTCCATCCTGAGTAGTTATCATTGTTCCATTGAGTTTTATAAGATAAATCGCCAGTATGTGATGCGTATAATTGGAACGAATGGTTTGTTGTTCTCCAGCTCATAACGGCGCCATATGTATAAACGTTGGCAGGTGTATTTGCATAACTACCAATTGCGTTGTATTGCGCAACCGTCCACTGGCCTTCTGTATTTGTTAAAGATTGCCAATCATTAACCGGGTTTGTTCCTACTAAAGAGCCAATGTTATAATTATCGTTTCTTTGATTAACATATAATCTATTTAAACGGGTCGTGCCGGCTGGGGCAGCATAATATCCAGTGTCATTGCTATCGTAGAATATTGGAGCTCTGTGAGACCCACCAGCGTGCATTATATTATTAACATATACGTGACCCGCTCCGTATCCATCACTTCCGTTATTGACAGACATAACTTGAGTAGCCATGTCATAATCAGTGTAAAATCTAATACCGCTATAACCAGAATTAGCCCCAAGTTTTATACCAGTGTGGAAAGCTATTCTAAGATCTGGATATGGATCTGACCAGGCACCTCCTTCTCTATAAATGGCATAAGCAGTTGACTCGCCGCTATCCCAATATATACCAAAACCATCATCAGAGCTAACAGAGCCATCGTTTCTAATCTTGTTTGCTTGTACCGTGTTTAAGTTACTTGTGCCATTTGGATCAACGTAATACCCGGTATTATCGTAATCGTAGAATATAGGAGCTCTAAGTGAAGACACACCATGCCCTATGCCCCAATAATGATTAGACCAACCACCGGAGGTTCCATTTCTCCAGTACCATGTTTGAGGGGTATACGTACTATTGCCTGTGTTATTACAATACCTGTAGTTTATATGTAGGTCAGTAGATTGAGAACCAATCATCATTTCAGATCCATAGCCTTTTAACTCAAGCGTATTATACGCGTAGTTTCTACCGACTACAGCATCGCCAACAGGCTCACCGGAACTTACAACATCATTAAACTTAATTCTACCTAAATTGCTAAAACCTTGAGGGTTTAAGTAGTATCCCCTATCGTTATTATCGTAGAAAACAGTACCGTAAACAGCCCCTGAAGTTTCTAAATAATCCGTAGCGTATAAATAATTAAAGCTACGCTGAGAGGTTGTTGTTGAATTACCAGCGCCATTAGCATAGTTAACAGACTGAGATCCTATGTTCGATGAAGTGATAATTGTTTGCCAAGCTCCTTTACCTCCTCCTGTAGCTGGTCTTAAATAAAAACTGCTTGATGTGGAATCATTGCAAGCTAAATCAAATCCAGCTAAATTACCTTCTCCATAATAAGCAGTATGTAAAACAAAGTTTACAGCAGTTGCGTTTGGTACTCCGCCATTAGTTGTATAGAAACCACTCTTTAAAGCCGTGTCTAATGTTGCGCCGGAAATATAACTTGTTCCAGTTGAGTTACTTCCATATATAACTTTTGACGAATCAATTCCATCTAATAATTCAGAATCAGCAGCTTTAGCACCAACGCCTAAATATAATCCAGCGTGATTGCCCCATCCATATGCTAAATTCCAATTTGCAACATCGGAAATACTTATAATTTTTACATGATAAGGCACAGTTGGATCACTTTCTACTTCTACAAATCCACCATAGTTACCTAAGTCATTTGTAAAAAAAGACAACGCTGTCGGAGCGTCAGTTATATCAGCCCATAAATGTGTATGTGAAGCCTCAGCGTACTTGCCATCTAAGTCAACAGTTACGGTTCCACCACCTAACCTTGTAAGAGTTAAGACGCCTGTAGACGTGTTAAAACTTCCTGAGGATACATAATCATTAGCATCAGCTAGAAAAGCTGAGAAATCAATTGTAAACGTGCTAGAATCGTCTCTAGTAAACGTTGCAATACCAGTGCCAGCATTCAGTGTTCCCGAAACTAATCTAGCTAGGTTTGTGTCGTCTAAGTAAGTAGATAAATCAATATTTGTAGTTAACCCCGCCTCGTCAGTATAGCTAAGTATATTAGCACTAATACTAAGGCTAGTTACTGTTTCTAAATTAGGAACATCGCTTGTTGTAATATAGTTGTTTGCGGATAAATAATTACTAACTCTTGTGTCAGTGTAGAATAATTTATCTCCTTCACCTATATGTGTAGTTGTTATTCCGTGTGATTCGTGAAGATTACCTACGGTTATTACACCGTCAGCTATTAGCTTTGCCTTAGTTATTGCCATTTAGTTTATTTTCTAATTCTTCAACTTTTTTTGATAATTCTTTGATTGCTTCAATCAATACCGCTGTTATATTTCCATACGAAACGCCTAACATTCCTTGATCGTCCTCAGTAACAACCTCTGGTAAAACTTCTATAATTTCTTGAGCTATAACTCCAATTTTTCTAGATTTATCCTCTTTATCAGTTCTATTGTAATATACACCTTTAAGACTTAGTGTTTTTTCTAAAGCGTCGGTTATTGGCTCAATATTTTCTTTAACTCGCGCGTCAGAATATGCTACAACGTCACCAGAAGCCGTAAATGTACCATTTGAATGTAATGTATGCACGGCGCCGCCTCCCCTGTTTGCAGAATGTACCCTTACACCGTAAGAAAATCTCATAGCGCAGTAGCCGTCATTCAAATCTACAATATCGCCGTCGTCAGCAAGTATAATACCATTACCTGTTGTATTACTTCTTGATACGTGAATATACCCATCTAGATGTAAATTACTAATATTACTTGTGCTAGCTGGGTCTACATAATAAGCTGTGTTAGTATCGTAGAATATAGGGGCCCGCATATCTGTCTCTGAATATTGCGTACCTTGAGACCAGAAATATCCACTATAATTTGAAAGCATCCACGCTGCTCTAGTAGCAGTATCTATACCAGCCCAAGTTTCAGGTGGATTAAAGCCAGTAACAGCATTATTCATTCCAAATAATTCCGCGCCTACAGTTGTATAACTACCTATTCCTTGGCCTGATTCAGATCCAGCATTAAACCAATAAAGCCCCCAGTTAGTTGCGTTCTCCTTGAATATCCAAGCGTTTGCTTCCGATACTTGATGTTCTAATAAAACAGATCCGCTTGGGGCATCTGTAACTATACCACCCTTTATTTTTAATGATACACCTGTTGTGTCTGGATTTAAGAAATACGCAGTATTATTACTATCGTAGAATATAGGAGCTCTAAGCGATGACCCCGCTTCGCCTATATAGTTAATATAAACGTCATTATTAGCGGTCCCGACTCTCATTATTTCAGAACCTAAATATGTAGAGTTATTATAAAATCTGGTACCGCCGTAAGTTGATGCCGCTCCAATCTTGATTCCAGTGTGCCAAGATATATCTAGTTTAGTATAATTACCGTTATAGTTTTCTTGTATTGTTCTTATTATATAATAAGGGCTTCCATCAGGTCTCTGACCCCAACTTATTCCTGTGCCTAAAGCTACTGACGGATCCGATGTGGTATCCGCTAAATTAATATGCCTAGGTGTTCCCGTGTTTGATCCTGTTCTATATATAAAGCTACCTCCTGTGTCTTCAAATCTATTTGACTTTATTCCACCATTTGCTTGAACAACATTTAAGACACTCCCGCTAGAAGGGTCAACGTAATAACCAGTGTCGTTAGAGTCGTAAAATATTGGGGCTCGCATGTCTCCTGCTACAACACTTCCAGTAAAAGTATGAGAGCTTTGTGAGTCCCTAAATATAGTGCCACTTGTTGTTTTTACTATATTTGAATAATAAGAACTAGCAGATAAACCTTTGCCTGCATATGTAGACCCTGTGTTTTTTACGCTGTCGCTGCGGACTAGAGTTATCATTGAATCAGCATCAGACCAACCCGCGTACCCAGCGTTATTGTAACCGCCAATATGAAATACAGGTCTAGCTGTTCCCGCTACATCTCTATTTAAAAATAAAAAACCGTCGTTATTGTTGTAAGCGTAGTGTGCAGTACACCATCCTTCTCCAGATATTGCCTCTACAGAAGATCTAAAAGACAGTCCTGTTGCATCTGCTGGGCTTGTTGCTGCTAGTGTTGTAGCGGTTACAGATGTAAATGAAGGATTACTGTTTGTTAAAGACGCGGCGCTTCCCGCACTTGTGGCATAATTTACAGATTGGCTGCTTATGTTACCAGATGTTATAACATCTACGTAACTTGAATAAGCAGAAGAGCTTCCCCAGCTTTGCTGCCATATTCTCATACCAATTCCGCTCTTAAGAAACGTTATTAAATTGTCAGATCCACCTGATGCATCAGAGTAAGATCTTAAATGTATGTAATCGGCCCACGGACCCCCGTTGTTATTTGCCCAAGAAGTAAAACCAAACGTAGCTCTATAAGCGCCGTGGGAACTAGGCGATATTGTTCGTAAATCATTAGAGTATAACTGGTTAGAGTAGCCAGATACATTTGTGACACTTGTTAAATACCCGGCGCTAGCATGATTACCCCATCCGTATGCTGTGTCCCAATTTGTGTTGTTATATCCACTTGCAGTAATACCGCCAGTTAGTGTCAAACTACCAGTAGATTCAATAGTGGCTTTTACGACATTGTCAACATAGAATCTGTATCTAGTGTCGCTATTAAACATCATTGTATCGGCTTCAATACCTATTCCGTAAGATTGCGTAAACCCAGTTGAAGATTGGTAAAGAAGTATTTGGTAATCATTAAAAGAACCAAAACCACCAGCGCTTACGTTGTTTGATATAGTTACTCTGCCAGTAGTTAATGCACCGGTAAGCGTTCCTCCAGTCAAAGGCAAGTAAGGGTGTGTATGGCCAAGCAATGAGTACAATCCAGCGTGATCACCCCAGCTATAAGCGGTATCCCAATTAGAAATCTTAACGTTGTCTTGAGTCCATTTAAGACCTATACTATTAGATACAGTAGTAGCAAAGTTAGGATCATCACCTAAAGCTGCTGCTAACTCATTCAATGTGTCTAGCGTAGCCGGGGCAGAATCTATCAATCCAGCTATAGCATTACCAACATAAGTTTGCGTTGCATAAGATTGAGTGGAGTGATCACCCCAGCCATAAGCTGTATTCCAGTTAGTTATTTGTGTAGATGTAATTCCAGCAGATGGTGATGCTGAAAACACAGGATCTGTTTCTGTAAATGAGGTTAAATAACCAACCAAAGAATGATCACCCCAGCTATATGCTGTGTCCCAATTACTTTTATTAGTTAATAAGGTGTCAATCTCAGTTTCGGTATAATATATGCTATCGTGGTTATGCGTGTCATAATCCGATTTAAACGAAGAAACATCAACACCGTCAACAGTACCTGATGTGGTAATATTGCCAGTAGTGATGTTCCCTAATGTTTTAGTGTTTTCCCAAACACCTAAAGTAGCATTCCAAGATAGTAAGTCTTTGTCGGCTACGTTAGTAATTGAAACGTCAGTTGTTTCTCCAAGCTCATGATGAGCAGTCGGTCTTATAAATATTACGCCTTCTTCTTGATGAACCCTTACAACAGCTGCTATCTGTATTCTAGTATTTGGCGCGGCCGGCTCCGTTGTGGTTATTGCGCCAGCTATAGTTCCTTCTGAATCAAACCATAATATATCGCCAGCGGTATAGTCACTGGTGTCCATCGCTTCTAGCCTACCAAATTGAGTAACATAACCGTATTGGTTGTTTACAAAATCATGTGCGGCTAATCCTAGGAAGTATTCGTGGTTAGCCTCTAAGGCGGCTTGTGTAGCCTTGGCAATAAGGAAATGATCACCTTGCGCACCAGCAAACATAACAGCATCTCCTTTAGCTATTGTACCTACAGCTTTACCATAAAAGTTCAACTTTTGGTTATAGTCTGCTGCTGCTACAGTTGCAAATGTAATTACTTCTATAGCTGCGCCAGAAGGTGGAGCTGTAGAAAAAGTTATCGCGTTTCCAGAAACAGTATAGTTTTCTTTGCTTTGGTATACACCGTCAAAATATACTTGTGTCTTTACTTCGTTATCTACTGAATTAGCTAATGTAAAAACAACTGTTGAAGCATTTCCCGTGAATAAATCTTTATATATTACGGTAGCGCCTGCTTCACCAGCCGATTGAAAAGAAAGATTACCAGCACCATCGGTAGTAATCACCTGCCCGTTTGTACCATCTGACGCAGGGAAAGTATATGCGTCGTTTATCTTTACATTACTAAGAAAACGATTTGCCATTATTTGATTGTAACGTTATTATTGAACTTTTAAGATCAAAACTCTATACGATAGTGGCGCTGGAGCTTGAGCAAAAGTTATTGTTATGTTGTTAGCGTCTGTTCTAGCTACATCAGCGTAAACAGTTTCTTTGGTGTTAACATCGTAAAGTTGAACAATTACTGTCTCAGTATTAAACCCGTGGTTTACGACTATTGATGTACTTGTTCCGTCGCCTATATAAACAGCGCCAGTGATACCATCTATTTGCGCGGTCACATAATCTTCAGTAGCTATGTTTTCATACTCGTCATTTGTTGGATTTACTTCAATCTGCCACTTGTCAGTAGTTTCATTCCAACGCAATTCAGCATTAGCATCATCGCCTCTTTCTACTTCGATACCAGCATTCTCTGTAGCAGATCCTGTTGCGTTGCTATTGAGAGTAATGATATTATCAGCAAGTAAGATTGTTTCAGTGTTAACTGTAGTAGTTGTTCCAGAAACAGTGAGATCGCCATTGATTACAATATTATTACTAAATGTTTTATTGCCAGCTATCGTCTGATCTCCAGATGTTCTTACAACAGTTGAATCAACATCAATAGTTACAGCAGATGCAGCAACAGAAGTAGTTACACCATCACCACCTGTAAATGTTAAAGTTTCAGTCGCTAGAGATATAGTATCTGTTCCAGTATCGCCAGCTATATCTAAGTCTGTAGATATTGAAGCAGTTCCAGCAGCGGTTAAACGACCATCTTCATCTACTGTAAACGTAGGAATAGATGTAGCTGAACCGTAAGACCCAGAAGTAACTCCGGTAGCAGCAAGCTCGTTTGATCCAATCCCTCCAGCTTTGACTCTAAGTGAATCAGAGTTTATCTCTATGGTAGAGTCATCTACATTCACGTCTAAAGTTAAGTCACCTAAGGAACCTCCTCCAGACAATCCATTTCCAGCAACAACGCTAGTAATGTCTCCAGATATACTTCTCCAAGCAGATCCGTCAGATATGTAGAGTACATTTTCCGTGGTGTTGTAGTAAACCTTACCAGCAGCACCAACCGATGGGGCTGTTGCTAATGGATGAAGCAACGCATTCTGTAGCTCGTTGCTATTTAAATTAATGCTAGTTAAAAACTGTTGTGCCATGTTAGTTTAGATATGCTTCACCAGAGAAAGCCCCGCTGAAAGTTAATGTTATGTTATTGTTGTCGTTATACTGAATCTCCCCTATAACTATCGAACCAGCAGAGTCCTTTACGGTTACGGAAGGATATTTTCCTAAATTATGAGCTATTGTCCATGTTGCGCTAGAAACACCTTGAATGTGTCTGTAATTCTTGTCGTCGTGACCCTTGGTAAATAGACCTAATCCATAAACACTCTGATCAACAAGAACACCGTTTGCAGCAACGAAGTCAAAGGTCCCAACATAAACATCAGGAGTGCTCTCTTGCAAAGATACAAACTTAAAGTGACCGAAGTTGTTTCTGTCAGATGTATTAAATAGTATGATGTCATCACCAACAAGGTACTGCAGATAGTCAATTATAGACTTTCCATCTGCGGCATATTTACTGAACTTCACCTCAACCAATGAAGACATCGGTAGGTTATTAACCCAACCAGATCCAACAGCCATAGTCCCAACTGTTATGCCATTGGTAAGATCTATAATAAACTTGTAGTTTACTTGAGAACCAACTCCTATCTCATTGAATCTGTTAAGGTAATAACCGAGACCCTTTGCAGTGAAGTTCTTCGTGACGAAACCATTGTTCGCGTCAGATCCAATCCACTTGTCATCTGGATTTATATCAACGTCAGATACGTATGTACTTATCCTTGCCATTACCTTCCCTGACCTCTATATGATTTCTTATAATTCTTGCTAGTCTTAGATACGGAAGTCTTAGTCTTAGCATGGACACCTGGTCTGCTAACGACTCTCTCAATTCTAACAACTGGAGCTTGCTGTTTCTTAGCCATATTGCTGCTATATTAGTATAGCGCAAAGGTACGAGTTTTTAGCTGAACAGCTTCTTTATGTAAAGTGCGGTAACCATAACAGAGTACACGATCAAAAGATACACCCACAAGGGCTTCTTCTCCTTGATGACCACCTTCTCAGTAGTCTCTGATTTACTTTGCATTTTGCTTTTGTATTCTCTTTCAATACCAGCTACAATGCTATCCAAGTTTATATCGGCTTTTATTTTACCTCCTTCATTCTTGATAGTTATCTTACCGTGCTGTGATTGAACAACCCTTTCGAAGTCTTTTAAGTTTCCTAGACTGTCACAAGGGTTCTCTATGTAGATTGTTTCCTTAACGGGCTTTATCACCTCTCTGATCTTCTCGATCATAACGGTGTCAGTAGTTTGCTCTACGATAGTTTTATTAGTAGTTACTTTCTTGGTAGCACAGCTAGACAAGAGTAATAAAGTAAACAAAAGTGTTAACTTTTTCATTTTTTCTTTTTTACTGGCACGCAGTTAGGAACCTTTTTGCCATTCTTATTTTTCATTCCTATAGCTTCATAGCCTTTCCAGCAAGATTTAATACCTTTCTTCATTACCATTTTACTTTATCAGCCCAGTAAGCAGCAGACATCTTACCCTTGGCTATATTACTAGCGTGACGAGCCTTGAACGAAGCTCTTTTCTTTTTCATTTTGTCAGACTCGCCTGCTTTAGGTTTACCGGCAGTGCTAGCCCCTTGCTCACCGAAGCGAATAATCTTCTCCTGACCACCAGAACAAGCCTTCACAACGTGAGACTTCTTTGGGTGTCCTGGAGTTCTTTTAGGCTTGTTGCAAGCCATTTCTGATTTTTTTATCATAATTTACGTCACAATAATTCAAAGATTTGTGACACATCTCGTAACATTTTATGTATAAATTTGTTACAAAGAAAGTGTCGTATACAGCACTATAACTCGGTTTTTGTCCGATATAGGTTACGTTGTTTTACAATAGCACAATATGTCACTTTATCTTCTTTTTAATCCAGTAGA
>Ga0070743_10000944_pt1 | contig 11120 bp, 10 predicted proteins | sample ColrivemetaGS697_FD_70187 | JGI IMG/M metagenome (GOLD analysis project Ga0070743, IMG submission 70187) | Estuarine microbial communities from the Columbia River estuary, USA - metaG S.697 | ecosystem: Environmental > Aquatic > Marine > Intertidal zone > Estuary | place: USA: Columbia River... | reverse complement strand
CATCATCAACACAGTATATTGCTTTTAGATTCATGATCTATTTGATTGTTAGCGGAGCGAAAAAGTATGTTTATCAAAATAAAAATTGCAAGATAAAGATTTCCAACTAATTTCTTCAGGTAATTGAACATAATCCACAGTATATTTTTCATGCAGTACATTTTAATTATTATCAATGATATAACTATAAATAGATGATGATTTTAAGGGAATTATCTTATGTCCGGCCAAAAGCAATGGTTATTCGTGCAATTTTATTTACAATTGTAAAGACAGCTTTATTAGAAAGCTCCTCCCTGCCTGTGGATAAACAAAATTTTCGATCACTCGAGTGCCACCCAAGATGTAGCCCCAGGTGTAACCATTGTTTGCGTATCGGTAATTGAAAAGATTATTTGCCATCAAACCGATTTTAATGTCCTTGAACCCCCAATTTTTAAATGAATAACTTATTCCTGCATTATTGATGAAATAGGGATCCAGCGTTCGGTCTTTGCTTGAGGTGTTATCCAGATATTGCGAACCCACATATTTTGCCAACCATGTGATTTCAAGCCCTTTTAAAGGTTCGTAAAGTAGTCCCACAGAAGAGATCAGATTTGGAGAGAAGGCAATATCTGTATTTGAATGAACAACCTGATCCTGGATCATATTGCCGTTACTGTCGTAGTTGTCATAGTTATCAATGAACTCAGTAAACTCTTTGATCTTATTTTGAGAAAAAGTAAGATTTGCACTGACACTCAATTTCTTACTGATCATGTATCCTCCTTCCAGTTCAATTCCTGCCCGGTAACTTTGCTCAACATTAGTGCGGTTGTAGGCTCCAACATCGTTGATCTCTCCCGTCAGGATCAGTTGATCCTTATAGTTCATGTGATACAGAGTAACATTGGCAAACGTCTTTCTAGCCCGATATTTAAAACCCAGCTCAGTGTTTCCAAGTTGTTCGGGAGTTGGCCTGCTCGACGGAGTGCTTTGGATAAAATCATCCCTCACCGGCTCACGATGTGCGACACTGTATGAACCGTAAAACTGTGATCGGTTTGAAAGGGTATACATTAAGCCTGCCTTTGGATTGAAAAATGTGAAATTTAGACTCTGTTCCAATGTGATCAAAATTCCAAATGATTGATCTAGTCCAAGGTAGGAGTATCCAATGTTTCTCACCTGAAGGTCTGCATACACCGCAAGTTTCTTGTAGGTGTAATTGAACTTAAGGTAATTATTGATCTCGTATTTGTTCGCATCGTTTTCATAATAACGTTGTCCGATCTCGGATTGAGAAGCGGTTCTTGCCCAGATCACTTCTCCAAAGTGATTACCGAGGTATTGATTCGCCCCTCCACCCAAAGTGATGATCATGTTTTTGTTGTTTCGGTATGCAATCGCATAAACTGCTCCATAAAAATGATTGTCTAACCATCGTCTTCTTATAAGGTCTGTGTTCTGGATCGTATCAGTCCCAAGGACCACAGGGTCGAATCCATAGGTCGAAAAATCCTGATTGCGTTTGTATTGTTCATAGTAACCCCTTCCTCTGGTATAATGCCCTGAAATGTTGAACGCTAATTTGTTGCTGAAGGTTTTTGAATAATGCAACTGATAGTGGTCCTGCTGATAATTGTCTGTCTCATTATCATACCAGTAATAATTATAGGTGTTCGATCCTGAATTGAAGAGATTGGAAGAATCGCTTGCAGTTTCGTAGATCCCGCCGGGATAATAGTTGTTGTAAAAGTGCGTAAGCAGCCCTTGTTCATCGCTCTTGTATTTTGATTGAGGAATTCCCCACCATGCCTGATATGTTTTCTCCTTACCACTAAAGATATCTACTTTGAGCATGGAGTTTTTCATAATATATGCCCCCGACAGATAAAACGATTTCAGATTGGAATTTGCGCGATCAATAAATCCGTCAGAACTAATTCTGGAAAGACGTGCATCTACAGAAAACCGCTCATTGATCAGGCCTGTTCCGGCTTTTACTGTGTTTTTCAAGGTGTTGAATGAACCGGCACTATTGTCAATTGCTGCGTATGGATCCCTGGATATGTTATCGGTCTTAATGTTGATACTTGCTCCAAAGGCGGCAGCACCATTGGAAGACGTTCCCACTCCACGTTGAATTTGCATCTGATCTGTTGATGAAGCAAAATCTGGCATATTTACCCACCATACTCCGTGCGATTCAGCGTCGTTCAATGGAATTCCATTTACAGTAACGTTCGTTCTTGTCGGATCAACGCCTCTGATCCTTACACCCGTGTAACCAACTCCTGCTCCGGCATCCGATGTAACCACTGTTGAAGGCGTTCCTTCAAGAAGATAAGGTAGGTCCTGTCCATAGTTCATGGTGGTTATCGATGCTTTGTTAAGGTTAGTATAGGTTGTCGGAGTTAATGATCCTGCCCTAACTGCTGTAACTTGAACCTCCTCAATGCTCAAAACAGAAGGTTGTAGCCTGAAGTCAAATTTTGACTGACCCTCTAAAACTGTAATTTCCTGTTCAAGGGTTTGATAACCGATCAACGAAAGCTCGATCACATAGGTGTTGGAAGGTACATTATTGATCAAGTATTTTCCTTCGTGATCAGTGTATGTGCCAAAATAAGTGTTGTGCAGGAGAACTTTAACTCCGGTTAAAGATTCTCCTTTGTCGTTCACAACAGTTCCACGAAGCTCGTGTTGTGCATTTGCGATGATCGGCGATAGCGTTAAAACTATTGCCCACAACGACTTAACCATTCTTGTTTTCATTTTTTTAAAAATTAAACAAGAACAAGGGGCCAATTCTTGGTGGTTGTACGTAAATAATTTTCTTCCCTTCCGGGAGGTTAATGGTCATCTTCCCTGCGCAGGAATTACCCTGTATCAGGTTCAATGGGTATGATCTCAGCTCCGTTTTGTGACGGGGCACCCCTTAGAGACGGCACAAAGTTAATTAATTCTTATTGATTACACCAAGTGTTTTTAGACAAAGATCGATGCGTTGTGCTGGATCTCCTGAAATAATGGTATATGGAAGTTGTCTTGATTCCAATTCTGAATGGTAAAGGTGAAAAAGCTCTTCCCGCATTTCAGGATGTTCTCTTAAGGGGTCATCTTCCCAGGGAATATCAGGAAAACATAAGAAGTAATGATCGAATTGCTGTTGCTTAAGAAGATCCTTGATCTCAGGGGCACAAGTACCATATTTAACTTCTGACCAGATCTTCAAAACAGTCATTTCTGTGTCCGCGATGAGGTAGGGTAGATGCGTGGACTGACTGTTGGATTTGAATTGATTTCCTGCGATGATCAGTAGGTCGTTTTCATTGTAATCTCGATCAAGATCCATGAGGTATGTTCTCGCAAATTCAGGGACAAGTAACCCATTTAAAGTTTTTGATAAAGCTTCAGAAAGTGTTGTTTTGCCGGATGACTCGGGTCCAGTGATCGCAATTCTGATCATAAAGACTGGTTTTTGTACAAAGTCCTCCATTGGAAGAAACCTACAATAGCGATAATGGAGTAAATGATGAAAAGAACTGCGGTAGCATTCAGGTCTTTATTCGCATAAAGTTGAATAGATAAGAGATCGATAACGATCCAGTAGATCCAGTTTTCGAGTATTCTATGTGCCACCATAAATGTTGCGGCGATACTGAATACCGTCGTAAAAGCATCAAGATAGGGGAGGCTTTGGTCGGTATATTGATCAAAAATATAACCGAGTATCAAGGTAATGACCGTACTTAAAACGATGTTTATTCCATGTGCTTTATGGGACCATCTTTTGATGAATTCATCATGCTGTTCTGCCCTATTCCATGAATACCAACCATAAATGGCCATGAGTACATAAAAGATCTGTAAGAATGATTCAAGGTAATATTGACTGATAATACACAGATAGACATAGATGCATGAAGCGATAAGCGCAAACAGCCAGGCAATGATTCTTTTACGTGCGATTAGAATAACATAGGCCATACTGCAAATCACCGCAACCCATTCAATTAGCGATGTGTTTAATAACTCTGTTCCGATTTTTGAGATGTCGATCATGTCTAACAAAATTCAGAAAAATGTTTGACAATTCCCTCGTTAAAATTTTAACTCATTGTGTTACAAATTTTTTGTGCTGACGTTTTGATTGATGTAATTTTGCCCCGTCTAATCAAAATCTAACAAAATGAAAGGATTGTTTTTTGGAATTGTGTTGCTGACATCTTTTACTCTTTCTGCAAAGGAAATGACCGTTTCAATGGTGAATACAGATGCTACTGAAACCGTTTTTGCTTCGCACATTGACAAGAAGAAGGCACGCAAGAACAAGCGCACTTCGAAAAGAAGAAAGAAGGCTTGTGCCAATTGGGCGAAACGAAGTTACGCTGGATAGAAATGAAGAACGGGTGGTTTTACCACCCGTTTTTTTGTTGACAAGGATTTATCCTACCTTTGATGCAATGAAATTTACAGAACTCGGCCTTAACGATCAGATCCTTGACGCCATTGACCATATGGGGTTTATCAATGCGACCCCGATTCAGCAACAAGCGATCCCTTTGATCCTTGAAGGGAGAGACCTCATCGCCTGTGCTCAGACTGGTACAGGGAAGACAGCAGCATTCATTCTACCGATCCTACATAAACTTACCGGTAAAGAAGATACTTCGATCAACACGCTGATCATCGTTCCGACGAGAGAGCTCGCGATGCAGATCGAACAGGAGATCCAGGGATTGTCTTACTTTGTTTCTGTCGGATCAATAGCGATTTATGGAGGTGGTAGCGGGAAAGATTTTGATGAACAGAAGAAAACGCTTTCCGAAGGGACCGATATTATCGTGGCTACTCCCGGAAAGTTGCTTTCACACATCGCTATGGGTTATGTTGATTTCAGTAATCTTCAACATTTGATTCTGGACGAAGCAGACAAGATGCTGGACATGGGATTTGCTGAAGATATCTTGCAGATCATTAGTCAGTTACCTGACAATCGTCAGAATCTAATGTTCAGTGCCACAATGCCGCCAAAGATCAGGGATCTTGCCAAAAGGATCCTTTCTTACCCGGAGGAGATCACGTTGTCAATATCCAAGCCTGCTGCAGGGGTGAAGCAATCCGTTTATCTTGCTTACGATGAACAGAAGATCAAGCTGATCGCATCTATCTTAAAGGAAAGACCTGAATATGTCAGTATCATCATCTTTACTTCATCAAAAAGTAAGGTGAATGAGATCGTTAGAGAATTGAGAACAGCAGGATTTCAATCGAAAGGGATGTCTTCTAACCGAACCCAGGAAGAAAGAGAAGAGATCTTGAGAGGGTTCCGATCGAGACGTATCAGAATACTTGTCGCGACCGATGTCATGAGTCGTGGTATTGATATCAAGGAGATCAATATGGTGATCAATTTCGACACACCTTTTGATGCTGAAGATTATGTACATCGCGTGGGAAGAACAGCAAGAGCAAATACAAAAGGAGAGGCGGTCACTTTGGTAAACCCGAAGGACATGAGAAAGCTTGCGCAGATCGAGCGTTTGATCGAGGCTGAGGTAGAGAGAATTCCGGTTCCAGAAGAACTCGGACCCGGCCCTGAATGGAAGATCGAACAACGAAGCAATAAGAAGAAAAAACCCTTCCGAAAGAAGAAGAACTTCAAAAGGCCACAGCAAAACCCTCAATAAGTAATAATTATCCCATGAACCGAATCTGGTTTTTGATCATTTTTTCAATCGCAGGGATCACGTTTACATACTTTATGATCCGCCCGAAAGAGAAGGAAGAACTTCCTTTTATCAATCCGACAGATCTTGAAGAGGAAATGGTTGATCCCGAATTGCTTCGTATTGGTTATGGACACACAATAGGATCGTTTTCGTTTCAGGATCAGAATAGCAAAACGATTTCAGATGCTGATGTAAAAGGAAAAGTATTCGTGGCAGAATATTTCTTTACGACTTGTCAAACGATCTGTCCGGTGATGAATACACAGATGCAGCGCGTTCAAAAGTCATTGAAAGGAGTAGATGATTTTAAGATTCTTTCTTTTACAGTGGATCCCGATACAGATACGGTTGAACAAATGAAACGTTATGCCATTGGACATAAAGCGGACGATGTTCAGTGGAAATTCCTGACCGGGAAAAAAGAAGATCTGTATGCGTTGGCTCGAAAATCATTCTTCGTATTAAAACCTGCTGAAGCAGAAAACCAAGGTGATGTTGGAAGTGATTTCATTCATACCAACAATTTCGTACTAGTTGATCAGCAAATGCGAATCCGTGGTTATTACGATGGAACCTCAACCAAGGAAGTGGATCAACTGATCCATGACATTCATATACTACTTGGCAAAGAACACGAAGACTGATTACCGAAGTATATTCAATTTTCCTGTTCTAACCTGATCATTACCAAAAGTGATCTTGTAGATGTAATTCCCTAGAGGAAGCCCGGATACATCCACGCTTGTTTCACCCATCACTTTTGCTCTTTGAATTACCATTCTACCCGTTAGGTCTGTTATCACAAGTGAGAAAGTAAGATCCTGATCCTGTTTGAAATTGACTTTGTCACTTGCCGGAACAGGATACACGGAGATCTCCGGTAGGTCTGATTCATCGATTCCTCCCCATATATCTACACAACCCTCGTAATCAATGATCAATTCTGAGTTGAATGCGATCGCTAATTGATTATCCACCAAAGTTCCATTGCTTTGAAGAGTTGTCGATGCTGGTGTGACGATAGTTGGGTTAATGGATTGCCAACTATCCCACAGACAATCATTGTTTGGACTGAATGTTTCATCCAATCGTATAACTCCTAAATGGTCAACTTGTAGTAGCTTAATTCCATAGAGGGGGCCATAACCCAGAAGAAAGTACCCATTCTTTTGTGTCTCCAATAGATCAACTCCATCCATGATCAAATTCTTCTGGTTGACCACAGATCCTTCCGGATCTATTTCAATGGCGTTCGTGGTAAACATTCTGTCTCCCACCATGGTGAGAAGGTTTCCGTTTGTGGTAGTGTGGAGGTGCATTTTATCCAGAGTATTGTCATAGACATAGAAATAACTATTCATCCAATCGATCTGTCCATCGGTTGCCATTCTTGAAATTAAGATCTCTGAGCTCTGAGCTCCCAAAACAAAAAGACTATCCATGTGATAAACAATATCATAAAAGTCTACCGAAGTATAGCCAGTCGAAGAAATTGGTGTTCCATCGTGCTCGAAGGAGGCAATATAGGATGAAACAAAATTGACCCCATCATTGTATTGACCACAGATGTAGATCGTACTGTCAGGGCCATAGGTAATCCCTTGTGCCAACGAAGTGTTGATTGGATTGAAAATGGTGCTCCAAATAAGATCTCCTGCTGCGGAAATCTTTATCATGAATGAATTGTTCTGTGCCGATGTGTATCCACAGATGAGGTAATTTGAGTCAATACTTTCTACGATCGAGGTAGTGTTCAACGACAATCCCGTTGGATGTTCAATGGTCTTCGTCCAGAGTGTATCTCCATTTACATCAAATTTCACGATAAATGCGTCGTTGACCATATTGCCAACATTGAACTGACCCCCAATTGCAACAAATGTAGAGTCCCAGGTTCTGATCACTTTTTTGAATCCGGATTGTGCGTCTGCTTTTTTAAACCATTCAAAGGTTCCGGCAGAATCGATCTTCATCATGTAGGCGTAAGAATTGTCCACCTCACCCACGATTACCAGTCCGTCATCGGGACTTACGGCTCCTGATTTTGAGACAATGTTCATGGTAGACTCATAAAACACTTTATGAAAGGTAGTGTCTTGAATTTGAGCATTGATTTGGATTCCGAGAAAGAAAAAGGCAAACAGTAGTTGTTGTTTCATATAGCAGTTTTCAATAGAACGATAAAGGATGGGAATGTGTTGGGAAATTAGCTCATGGTGTGGTGAATGATGTCTTCCCATTCGGCATAACTTCTAACGACAAGCCTGTATACTTTACCGTTTTGATCATGGATTTCCAATACGTTCTTCTGTAGACCGTGTTTCCCCTGAGTAATGGCTTTAATGTCACTGAATTGAAGCGTAAAGCTTGGATCATCTTTTTCGGTGTCACGATTAAAAATGGCTTTCAACAGACTTAAACCTCCACTGTATTGATAAGAATCGAAGGCAATATGCGTTGAAAATAAAGTCAGTTTACCTTCCAACAATTTGTAGCTCTTGGGCAGATAGCCCACCATTTCTTCTTTGATCTTTTCCATATTAAGCGCTTCTGGAAATTTAAAAAATAAATAACAAGAAAGTTTGTCAATTACGCTCTAACTCTTTAAGGATCTGACTAACATCCTCTTCTGTTGAGGAAAGCTTTTCCTTACAGATCTTGATCAGCTCGGCTGCTCGTTTTACTTTCACGGACAATTCGTCCACAGTGATCTCTCCGTCTTCCATATCGCTGACGATCTGTTGTAATTCTTTGAAAGCTGAAGTATAATTTAATTCTGAATTCATATTTTTAAAAAATAAAATGGTTTTTAATGAATTATTTCTGGTTCAGCACGAAAGAAAGTGCTAATATTTAATATGGTTATTTAATCAACGCATTTGTTTGATAGAATTTCGATGGACGTTTCTGTAAAACTAGTTGGATTTAGTGTTAATTTTATACGGATTTCCTATTTAGTTGAAATTACTGGATTTTAAAAATCCCAAGATGAATAAAGATTTTGAGAATTTCTTAAACCATTTTACCAAGCCTGCGATTTATTTAAATGTTGAAGGGCATGTACTTTTCTTAAACAATGCAGCATCGAAACTTTTCGACATTCAAAATCCGTGCAACACCGAAGGCGTTGATTTTTGGGAGTCCTGGCATATTTATACACATGACGGTCATGAAATTGATTACACCCAAAATCCATCAATAAATGCAATCAATTCGGGAAGTCCTAACGATGGAACTATACTTAAATTAATTTCAAGAACGAACCATTCAAAAGAAATATTTTTATCTATTGATGTAATACCGGACATTCAAGAATCTAATTTAGAAGTTGCAGGAACTTTCGTGTTGTGTGATGACATCACTTATTCGAGAAAGCTAGAAAATGATATTGGTAGAAACATAAGGTCTTTGAATCATCAAAGAAACAATCTGGAAAAATTTATTAATGCACAAACCGCCTTTCTTGTAATAACAGATATGGAAGGAATAATAAAGTTTGCCAACCGTTCTTATCTTAAAAGTTTTAAAAAAGCCCATATCGATAAAAAGGGCATAGGTGAATCGGCTTTGGACAGTGTTATGAGCTACCACCATGAGATGGTTCTCGAAAAAATAAAAGAATGTATATCTAAACCGAGTCATATTGTTAAAGTCCAAATGGATAAGCCGAAAGAAGATGGCGGTATATTGCACACATTATGGGACTTTAAATTAGAGCTGGATGAATTAGGAAATCCTTTTGAGATAATTTGTACTGGAATTGATAATACTGAACTTATCAAGATGCAAGAAAAGCTGCTCTACAATGAAAGAAAATATCGTTCATTGATAGAAGCAGCAGATGCCCTCGTATCGGTGGTCGATGAAAATGGGCACTACATTTTGGTTAATTCCAAATCAGCAGCTATGATCGGTCAAACACCTGACTTTTTTATTGGAAAAACCATCTGGGAAACAATGGGAAAGACTGATGGGGATGCTGTAATGAAAAATGTCCGAAAAGCGATCAAGGAGAACGACGGGTTTACTACCGAAAGATCTGTGGTGATTCAAGGAAAGGAAATCTGGTTCAGGTCCAATTTTCAGGTCTTGGATAAGATTACAGATGAACCTGTAAGCGTCATGATCATGACTTCCAACATTACAAAAGAAGTAATGAGTGAACGATTGATTAAGGAAAGCGAAGCCAAATACCGCTCCTTAGTAGAAAGTTCAGATGGGATCATAGCGATGTTTGATCCTAAAGGGGGGGCACTTTTTGCGAATGATCATGCTGCCAAAATGGTTGGGATGAGTGTAGAAGAGGCAATCGCCTCAAAGTTCAATTTGAAAAGCATTTTTCCGAAAGATCGACAAAAAAACATTGATAAGGACATCAAAACGATCATTGAAACCAAAGAAGGGATCAGTGAGGTCATCGAACTAGAATTAAATGGCCAAACACGGTATTTCAAATCTTCCTTTCAACCGGTAATCAATCAGCATGGGTCTGTTGAGGCAGTTCTATTGAATGCTTCGGACATTACGCTTGAAAAAGAGCAGGCGAAAAAGATCGAAGCGAGTGTTGCCAATTTCAAATCGTTGTTCTATGAATCCCCACAAGCATATTTAGTAATTCAGGATAATAAGTTTGTGGAATGCAACGAGACATCCATGAAATTAATGGCTTCGGATAGGGAATACATTGTTGGAAAAAGACCGGAACAAATTTCACCGAAGATCCAATTGAATGGGGTTACTTCCAAAGTGCTAGCGGAACAATATTTTGATAAAGTAAAGAAAGAGGGGAACTTTAGTTTCGAATGGACACATAAAAAACAAAATGGTTTGACTATCCTTACACATGTTGACCTGTTCATAACAGAATATAATGGACGTGAATCAATTTTGTGTTTATGGCGCGATATCACTGAAGAAAGGAAGATCCAGGAGAAGATCAAACAGAGCGAAGAAAACTTCAAGACCTTGTTCTATGACTCTCCACAGGCATATTTGGTGATACAGGAAGAACATTTTGTTGAATGCAATCGCGCGTCTGAAAAGTTGATGAATGCTACGAGGGATCAGATCATTAACATGCCACCAGCGATGATTTCTCCGGAGTTTCAACCAAATGGTAAAACATCTGCTGAAATGGCTCGTGAATATTTCGATGCTGTATACAAGGAGGGCAGTATTCAATTTGAATGGGTACACCTTAAAGTAACAGGTGAGCCATTCTTGGCAGAAGTCAATCTTACCAAAACGGTATATCAAGGGAAAGACTCCATACTTGTACTTTGGCGTGACATTGCCATTGAAAAGGAAAATCTTAAAAGGGTACATCAGCTTTCTCAGATCGTGAACCAGAGTCCGGTAAGTGTGGTCATGACTGATAAAGTGGGTAGTATTGAATACATC
>Ga0070743_10000941_pt1 | contig 11131 bp, 9 predicted proteins | sample ColrivemetaGS697_FD_70187 | JGI IMG/M metagenome (GOLD analysis project Ga0070743, IMG submission 70187) | Estuarine microbial communities from the Columbia River estuary, USA - metaG S.697 | ecosystem: Environmental > Aquatic > Marine > Intertidal zone > Estuary | place: USA: Columbia River... | reverse complement strand
GAAGATGCCGTTATCTACAGCCCTAAAGTCAAAACTGAAGTGAAGAAGGGTAAGTCCCTATTCGGCAAAAAGATGAGACGGAAAACGAAGTCTATCCCCCAATGGGTCAATCTCTTCCTCGCGGTAAACGGGGGCTTTACTCATCAAGGTATCACGATTGAAGGCGACCTTCATAGTAGTGCTAAGAAGTGGGGGTCTTCCCTCGCAAAGGTTGCCGAAAATGCACTCAGCCCACGGGAGTATATGGCAGCACTATGGGATTCCTGTAAAGAATGCATTCCAATAAGCACTATACGTGTCAATAAGACGGACTTTGTTAAAACGATGATGGTTTATATTGAAGCGTACAACCAGATCCGTATAGAGAAGCAGGACGTGAGAGAAGCACAAGAGCTCTTCAAAAACAAGATGAAAACCTACTTCAAAGATTCAGATAAGAAGTATCCTTATTCTATCATAGCAACCCCGATGGCGGAAGGTGTACGCATGAGCCTAATCCTCTCCGTGTTGCCTGATGAATTCAGGGGCAACTTAACCACTAATAACTATGTAGTATGTGCAGATGTGCTTGAGAAGCTATTCAACATACCTCAGAACATAATCAACAGAGTAAGAGATTTGTCTTCCGAGCTAGTTGTCGATGATATCATCGACATTGTTGAGGGGGAAGTTCGCAACTCTAAATCAATACCCGTATCCAAGCAGTGAGAATGACTATGAATGTATCAACAGAGAGAATCGCAAGCCTGCACCTCGCACACCTACAGAAAGAAGCTTCAGTTACGAGGGGGATTGAAGATCTCGCGAAGAGGGCTGTCGTAGAAGACTTCAGACAGAAGGTTGTGGCTGTAGGCAAAAAGAAAGCGACTAAAGCATCAAACAAAGGTTGGGCCTGGGTTCTTAAGAATGAAGGCACAGACCTTGTTCAAGTAATCCGAGACGCGAAGAATTCTAAGTCTTCCTTTAACTCGAAAGACCCTCTAACTCGACTTCTGCATATGACCTTGAGCAAGGTCTCTGATCCTTTTGAGAAGAACCGTATTGTCGGCGAGTTCTCTGAGAAGTACGCGAAGAAAGACATTGAGGGCATGGCTGATGTCTTAGGTGTTGATAGTGATGTAGTCACGATCACTTTGCTATGGTACATGAGAGATGTCAAAGTGGCTAGTAAAGAAGCTAGGTCAAAAAGTAAATCTAGAGGCAAGCCTAAAGATAAGAGAAACAGGTCTAAAGATAAGAGAAACAGGTCTAAGGGCAAAGCAAGACCTCGACAGAGAGATCCCGCACCCTCTTCAAGAAGAGATCCCGCACCCTCTTCAAGAAGAGATCCCGCACCGAACGCTCAAGGGAAGCCGAGCCCAAAGCCCAAGGGTAAGAATCCTGTGTCGCCTGAGAGAGGGAGGCCTCACTCACTTAATGAAAAAGATTATTTAGATAAGCAAGAGTATGAAGAGGTGAAAGAAGATATTCGAGAAGAGTTTGAAAAGTATTCTGGATTTACTTCGAAAGCATTGCGTCTCGCAAGCTATATCACAGGAGGGCCTGCTGTAGAGTGGTTAATCGACCTTCTCCCTAGAGGAGAGGTTCTCGCTAAACCAGCTAAGTGGGCTTGGTGGGCTTACTTAATTAAAAACAGTTGGACTGTGATATCGACAGTGGCAAATTGGTCTTCTGTCGCTTACAATTGGCTGATTAGTATCTCAGCTAAAAGCCTCCCTATGGTATCTGGATTCTTGAAGGGGCTCATAGGAGGCTCATTTGGGACATGGTTTGCAGTCTCCTTCGTCGTACTTGGTTGCCTTGTCTTTGTGGCCAAAAAGGTAATACAGAAGTCAAGAACTTTCTCTGACGTAATGGGGCGGGCGACGGGTTGGCAGAAAGCTAAGTTAGGCTTCTTCTGGGTTTGGAATACTATTAAGTCCGCGATATCAGGCGTTTTGAACGCTGGTAATTACGTCAGAGATGAAATACTAGACTATGTCCGCGATAACGCAAGTATGTTCAACTACCTAATAAGAAAGCATGACGTAGACGAAGACTCTGCACCTCCAGAAATTAATGAAGCTTTAGCAGAGGCTAGTTGATGCTAAGAAATTAATCGTTTTATACTCCTTTTATACCTTATCTCACTTGACTAAAGTGGGAGTGTATAAAAACTATGAGACAACTAACAGCATCACAGAAAATAGCGATTCTTGAAAACAAGGTTGCCCAGCTTGAAAAGCAAGCTATGTTCAATAAGATAAGATCTTTGTTCTCTAGACTGAAGCCCCTCAAAGAAGCAAGCCGTGCTTTAGAAGACCTCGGCCTTAAGCCTCAAGAGCTTATGCGTAAGCAAAGCAAGGTTTCAAGGACAAAGATGTACAGGCAACTTGACAAGAGTCTTCGAGGAAAGTCTCATGAACAAAAGATAAAGACCCTCTCAGGTATGCTTATGGACAGAGACAATCTTGAAGTTCTCGAGTCCAAGTATGGTGTTAAGTATCTAGGGCCAAGCAAGCAGGCATCTGTTACCCTAGCATTGGGTATGGCGACCCCTGAAGAATTCATTATTGGACTAGGACTGTGTCTAGGATTAATTTTAATAGGGACTTGCTCTGCTTATCTTGCAGGCGTGGTGAAAGACCTCATGTCAAAGGTAGATAGGAATCTCCTCGGTAAAGGCTTTCTATCTAACTTGACGGGTTCTTGGGCGTTGCTCGTACTCAAAATCCTCTATTACCCACTAAAAGGGATAAGTACCTTGGCAAAAGCCATTGCCTCCCTGATCAGTCAGGGTATTTCGTGACGACACCCTCCAGATCACATAAGAGAATAAAGACAACTTCTTTACTGAGACGATGAAGTGAACACCTCATTTTAGGAGGGTTCTCGAACAGCAAGCACATTAAACCTAGCAGTGAAATATGACCCCCCCCTAATAACCTCTTTATTAAGAGAAGGGGGGTTAGGGATCACGTTTACTAAGAAAGACCAAAAATGAAGTACGATCAAAAAGAATATGAAGACATCATAAAGGGATCAGGGCCTGTGTTGGACTTCAAGGATGCTGACCTGAGGAGAATCACAGACTTAGCCCCTGATTCTTTGCTAGACAACCAATCCATCGAGGAAATAACGTTTGAAAACGCACGGCTTCCTAAATACTTCATTAAAAAGATTGTGTCCCAACGGGGTGCTTATGATGAAGTCTTCGCTGATATGTTTGGCGGAAAAGACCTTGAAGTAGACTTTACGGGGGCGGATTTCTCCTCTGCCCAACTCAACACACCATTAGCTAGAGGCAACTTCTATCATGCAGGCTTTATCATCAAAAGAGCCAAGTTCATGTGGGATAACGGTAAGATTGACCCCGTAGAGCATAGAGCTTGGAGGTCTGACGCTCAGAGAAAAGATCTTGAAGAAAAGGTAGACGCTCTCCTTGAAGAGTCCGCAATCAATGAGGGGAACGACTCTAAGATCGAGAGGATAGCTGTCGATTTAAGTGAACTATTTGAGACCCACCCTTTCATCGCAGAGAAATATTACTTCACCTATGACGAAAGGGAGGGTCTCAAAGACTTAAGTGCCGCTCTTGAAGCGTACAAAAGTAAAGCCTATAAGACTCTCGCCTCCGACTATTCTCTGGGCCGAAAAATTAAAAGGTTTTTCAAGGGTAAGAGAGCATCTCAAGTACGTGTTGCGTCTCAGATGCTTAATGAGCTGAAGTCTGAAATCCGAGATCTTAAAAGAGACCTAGAAGATTAGACGAAGTATTCATTTTCTTGATTGGTATTAGGGTAAAGATTCTTCATAGAGACAACGAAGTTCTCACCTGTCTGATAGAGCCAATCTCTGTCGTCGATGACAATCTCTGCCTGCCACAAAACTTGGCTCTCGCCCTCTTCCAAAGAAAAGTGTGTGACAGGGAAGATCACTTTCACTTCAGGTTTACCTGCGAGTGTCTTGCGGGGGATCAAGGCCATGCGACCCAAAACCTTACCGCCCCGTATCTTCCTATATAGGCACACGTTTTCCTTAAGCTCTTTTAGGGTGTCCCTGATTAAGCTTCCAATTTCTTTGTCCGAATACCTGTAAGCCACCTTCTCGGCTCGTAGGGTGTCGGGGGTGTGTGTAAAACTGATGTTAATATCCATGTTGTAAAGTCCTTTCTGTCCCCCTCTTATAGGAAAGTGGCTTGCAATGTAATATTTCTTTTATAGTCAGCCCTCCTTTGTTAGAAAATAGCGAAGGAGAAGCCTACTATGAGACAACTCACAGCATCACAGAAAATCGCTGTTCTTGAGAACAGAGTCGCCCAACTTGAGAAACAAGCTCGTGCCACAGAGTATAATGTATCCTTCGGATACACTATACACAAATCTCCTAAACATGATATTGAGGACATGGCAGAGATCGTAGATGCCAAGATTAAGAATTTCCTCACATCCAAAGGGGCGAAGGTAAAAGAACCCCTCAAGTATTCGCATGATGTTTACAAACCAGAGTTTGGAGGGTCTTATATCGTCGATGCAAAGCCCGACTTTGACTTCAAAGAAGAATTTGAAAAGCTATTCAATATTGAAGGTGAGGTAGTAGAGGTCTATTTCTCCGTTGTCAGAAATACTATAGATCTTGAGATCCTCGCACAAGTCCGTAAGCCGAGAAGTATTACACCTGATGTCTGGAATGCAATGATACACGACCCCTTGACTTTTGAGATTCAAGAGACTTTGATTGAAAACGGATTTAATGAGGACGTGGCTCTCTACCTCCCTATAGCGAGAAGTCCTCAGAAAGTTACTTGGAGATGGTCTGGTTCAATTAGGGTTGAACAATCCCATAAGCTCAAAAAACGCAAGAAGTTGCCTTCAGGTAACATAGTGACTTTCAGATACAAAAAATAATAAAAAAAGGAGAAGCCTACTATGAGACAACTCACAGCATCACAGAAAATCGCTGTTCTTGAGAACAGAGTCGCCCAACTTGAGAAACAAGCTATGCTTGAAGGACTGAAGGCCAAAATCGCTGACGCGATGAGTCCCTTCAAGAGACTTTTCCCCCACACCAAGAAGATCATTAAAGATACAAGGAAGAGTCCAAAACAACTCGCCCAAGAATACATGAAGGTCAGGAAAGATCCTAGCTTCAAGAAGGTTGTGAAGCAACTCCAGAGAGAAGCGGGAGCATCTCCTGTAAAGCAAGTCGCTTATGTGTTTGACGCTTACAAGAGTGGAGAGCTTGAGGCTACCCCGAGAACTGCCTCTATGAGAAGAAGAGGAGGTGTTTTACTTGCACTGATTTCCGCCGCAGGTCTTTCAGGTGCGATCTTAGCCACGATTTGCATCGTAGACATCTGTTATCAGTGGGTTGTGAGTAAGGCTAAAGGTCTGTTCAAGCTGGGGTCTATGGATAAAGAAGCAAGCTCTGTAATAGTTATTTCTGTTATTATCATTGTGCTTTCTTCACTCCCAACCTACTGAGATAGCGATGGCTGAAGAGAAGCCTCCGCTAGGGGTCTGGAGAAGGGTCTAATAAGCTCTTTATAGTCACCTCTTCTTCGTCAAGATAAAAAAGAGGAGGGTCACATGGCTGTAGCTTTCAAGAGAAATCAAATATTAGGTAGGGGAGATCTAGACATCTTCCTCACCAACTCAAATGGTAACGTGGCGAACGCGGCTGAGATCACATATGCTCTCTACTTCGTTGAACCAGGTCCTCCAGAGGCAGATGTCCTCATAGGTGACCCGCAACGTGTACCTGAGAACCCCTCTGTAGGTGAATACTACGCCTCTGTTCGCATACCCAATACCGCGACTTATGGCAGATACCGTATAAGGTGGACTCTCAAAGAGTTTGTGAACAGTAACCCTCAGACCGTGGTGCAAGAGTTCGGAGCGGTCGCCGAGAACGCTGTTTTAGGTCTACAGCTCACAGAGGCACAGAAGTCTATGATCTATAAGTTGCGTATGCTCCTCAGAGACCAGAACCCTGATAAATATTACCATTTTCGACCACCAGAGCATGAAGCTAACATAGGTTCTTACAATCGTGTCTTTGGTCAAGTGTGGGAAGATGAAGAGATGCTTGAGTATCTTGAGAGGGCTTTAGATTGGTGGAACATGCAACCTCCTGAGACAGAGGATCTCGCTACACTAGACCGACTCGTATCTAGTAAGCCTGCATGGAGAACTCCAATAATTCAGGGAGCTATTCAGTTTGCGGCTATGGCTCTACAAGCGAATTGGATCGTGGATGAGTTTGACTACAGCATAGGAGGCATCTCTCTTAACATAGACCGTAGCTCAAAGTATGAAAGCCTCAAGTCTTCTGCAGAACAGATGTGGTCTCAGTCTGTTGAAGCAAAGACTCGAACCACCAAATTCATTAGGGGTCTACGTCAACCCAAATATGGCGTGGGGATAAGAAGTGCCTTTGGCCCGCATGTCGGCCGGGGCGTTCTTTCACCCAGAAACTTTCTGGTTTTCCCTTTATTTCTAGGTACTTACGAGATGATTTCGAGCTTCTTGAATGTGGCTCAAGGGGTCATCTAAGAACCTCAAAATATTGCCTCAAACAACGAAAGTATGGGGTATGTGTTAGTAAGAGCCAAAAAAACATTTGGACTTAATGTAGGCAGTCATATAAGTTGATTCTAACTCCAACAGAAAGGATTGACTTATGGTTACTTGCCCTCATTGTAAAAAAGAGTTCAAAACGGCAACGATTAGTGGTCGGCATCGCAAGGTGTGTTGGCCAGATTGGAAACCCGAACCGATCACACCATGTATCTGTGGACATGAATCCACATCAAACACACAGATGAAAAGACATAGGAGTGGATGTGAAGTATGGCAAGGTCGGGATAAGAAAGCTATTGCTAATGCGAGAAGGAAGAATACTTACCTCAAGCGTTATGGTGTAGAGAACCCAGCCCATAGTAAAGAGTCAGTGGAGAAGCGTAAGCAGACGAATCTCAACCTTTATGGTGCAGAGAACCCTTTCTCAAAAGAGAGTAGCGTTTTTAAAAAGGTACAAGATGCTCTTGAAGGTAAGCGTCCTGTATTAAAGGGTAAAGATAACCCTTTTGCTTGGGAGAGCGTACAGGATAAGATTAAGCAGACGAACCTTGAGAAATACGGTGTGGTCAACCCTCAACAGAATGATGAGGTCAAGGCTAAGACAGAGGCTACTAATCTTGAGAGGTATGGTGGGACGCTATTAGGTTCATCAGAGTTAAGAGCTAAGATTGAGGCAACGAATATAGAGCGTTATGGTGTTCCATACCCTGGCATGAGTGAAGAGATAATGGAGAAGGTTGTAGCGACTAACATGGAGCGATATGGTGTGCCTTACACAAGTGCGGTGGAGGAGTTTAGGCAGAAGCAACTCAAGACGATGATCGAGAACTATGGAAGCCACTATTTTGCCTCCGAGCAAGGCAAGGGGGAGGTTAGGACTATAATGGTAGATCGTTATGGTGTTGATAATCCTGGAAAGATGGATGGTCATTGGGAGAAAGCTAAGGAAAGCAACCTTGAGCGTTATGGTGTTGAACACCCACTACAACTCCAAGAGTTTAGAGAGAAACAGTACGCAACCAACATAGAGAGATATGGCACACCATTCTTAGGGTTAGTAGCTAACGGAATGAACAAGTTTGAGTCTAGGGTAGCTTCCTATAGCGACAAACTCACCTTTACAGGTAATGGTGCATATTGGAGATACTTACCAAGCAAGAAAAAGTTTGACGGCTCGATTGGTGGCTACAAGAACCCAGACTTTATAGTTTGTGTGAGTGATGATCCCGAACATCCTTATAGGGGTGCTACAAAGGTGGTGGAGTGTTTTGGTGATTATTGGCATGGTGAGTCTAAGACTAGGATGAGTAAAGAGGAGCATGAGCGTAATACGATAGAGGCTTATGCAGAGGTAGGGCTTGATTGCCTTGTGATTTGGGAGGGGGAGATTCGTTCAGACGAGGAGTCTGTGATTGATAGTGTGCAGAGATTCTTATAAATGTTTTATATCTCTGTCATAGATAATAGACAAGGAGAGTTAACATGATAAAAGACGCTTGTGTGATTGCACTCACTCATCTTAACGATAAAAAAGTAGTGTTTAAGAACAGGGATCGAAACTACACCCCAAGTTTTAAAATACATCATATCATTGCAGAGAATGGGACTGAGATTTTATACTTTCAAGACACTATATCTGGTTGGGTCGAAGGAATAAATGAATATGGTATTTGCATAACCAATGCGGCTTTAGCAGTAAATCATGATGAAAAAGAGGGTAAGAAGCGTTTACCTGGAGATCGTAATCGGTTTTCTAAAGACGCTTGGAGATTTTTAGAAGCATTGAAATGTAAATCTCTTTTAGAAGCAGTAGATCGTATGACAAACTACAAAGGTGGTGTTAGGGGTCACACTATAGTCACAGACCACAAAAATACTTTTATAGTGGAGATGACAAGTCAACATCAGGCAAAAGTAGAAGAGATTGTAGACAAAAACTTTGTAAGGACAAATCATGGGGCGAGACATCCCGATGCAGGTTATACACATGGAGAATCTCTTGAATCTTCAAAACAAAGGCAAGAAAAGACCTATAAGATACTAGAATCCAAACTTCGTTCTCCGATGGACATAACTAGGAAGTTATACCAACAGAGAATCAAAGAGATAGACAACCCTTTTAATGTTGTTCGTAAAGTGGATATGTTCACTAGCAATCAGATTGTTTTTGAACCTTCAAAAAAGAAGATGACAGTTATCACGATAGATGAAGACGCTATTTATGAAGGGTATGAAAAGCACTTTAAAGGTTCTGCAAAATGTAAGGTTTGCGTTAAGAAAATCCATGAAAACCAAGATGGTAAAGTAGTTCTTGAGAATGTAGATTTAAACCCATTAGAAGTTAAGCCAAAAAATACACATAAAAACACACTTAAGATTTTTGCTTATGGGTCTTTAATGTATGAGCCGATTTTTTCAGATGACATTTGTGATGAAAGAAAGGCTTCCATTAATGGGATCTCAAGAAGTTTGAATATGAAATCTGAGAGTAGAGATCACCTCGTTTTTGGAACTGTACCCTACGGAAGAATGGAGGGTACTTTATATGAGTACCCAACAGAAAAATCAGAAAAGATTTTAAAGGGATACGATAAGAGAGAAGGATTTAATGGGGGAAGTACAAGTGTGTACTTGAGAGAGGAGGTAATAGCTTTCACTAAAGATAATCCCGAAGGTGTTTATTGTTTTGTTTACATCACCAACGAGGAAAGCGATCAGTATCAAGGCTCTTTTGAAAAGCAAGAGATAGCAGAACTACTTTTAGAGAACCCTGACTTTGATGAATACTTCTATGGGACTAGCATCGCTTTAGACGCTATAAACGGACGGGATAAATACCTAAACAAATTGAAAGCTGAACATTGGCCCAAGAAGAAGGAAAAGCTCAAAAATCTCGGATAGGATTGGTTTTTCCCTTTATTTCTAGGTACTTACGAGATGATTTCGGATTTTCTGAGTGTTGCTCAAGGGGTCATCTAAGAACCTAATAATATGAGGAGGTGCTTTAGACAGCACTTTAACCCTTAATTTCGACTGCTACCATGCACATATTCCAGCTTTGGGTATGTGCTTTTTTTGTCGTGGCACGCCTTTATCTTATAATACCGACTTCTAAATAAGGGATGTCACAAGATAAAGGTGTATAGCAATATGAGAAAAGAACAAGATGTAAATGCGTTCCTAAGAGGCATTCTTGAAAAAGAGGTCGGGAATAGCTTCAAGACCTACTCTGGTCGAAATTGGGCTACTGATGGAGTCTTAGATTGGGAAACACCAAGTAAGACTCCTGTAAGGGTTTTACTTGAGGCTAAGTATGGCACTGACCTCACTATAGAAACAGCTCGTTCAAGTGTTCTTGCTCAAGCTCTCTATTACTGCAAGAGGTTTGAAGTAGAGGGGGAGCATCTACCTAGCGTCATTTTCATTGGAGATGAAAAGTTTTGCTTTGTGGTGGGTTTTGATTCTATCAAAAGTTTCTTAGACGCTAACATAGATTGGGGTAGACGACCTAGTTCACCAGACCCTAGTCTAAAAGTGTCCGTCGATGTGCATCTTGAGTCTGTTTTTGAAGTAGACGGAAAGAAGCTCAAACAACTTTGTGAGCAACTATCAGAAGGGGCTATTGTTAAGGTAAAGCCTTCGGAGAAGAACATCAGTGCGATGTATCAGTATTGGGTTGATCATATCTTCCCTTCTGATCGCTATCAGCCTGTAGAGATGATAGACCTTTTCTTCGGGTGTGTGTTTTACTCAGAGGAAGATGGCAACTATGCTTATGAACACCCCTCAAAAAAGAACACCGTCATCTTAGGGGGCAAAGAGTATACTCTAAACCTTTCCTCTATGCGAGCATTCTTTGAGCGTAGAGAGCGTGGTTTATCTGCAAAAGACATTGATAATCTATTATCAATGAGAGATCGCATTATTGAAGATGACACACGCAGGAGGCAAGGTGCGTTCTATACACCTACTTTATGGGTAGGTGAAGCACATTCTGAGATGGACAAAGTGCTTGGTGAAACATGGAGAGATGACTGTATCGTATGGGATTGTTGTGCAGGTACAGGTAACTTGACTAGAGATTATGATTTTAAGAATCTGATCTTATCTTCAGCCGAAGCTCCTGACGTACAAGCTATCAAGCGTGAGTCATACAATGAAGAAGCAGAAGTCTTTCAGTATGACTTTCTGAATCCCGAATCGGAAAGCCCATTCTTTGAGGGTGGCGACAATGTTTTACCTTTATCTGTGAAGAAACTCTTAAAAGAGGGTGCAGAGAGTGGGAAGAGGTTGGTATTTCTGATCAACCCTCCTTATGCAGAGGACGGTATTGCAGGAGCAAAAGGTGAAACTCGAAAAGGTGTAGCATCAAAAACTCTTGTCAATAACACCATGCCCAAGTTAGGTAGGGCGAATCGACAACTATACACTCAGTTTCTCTACCAATGTGAACAAGTAGCTTCAGAGTACGGTTTCAAACAAAAGAGCGTAGGTGTGTTTTCACCTATTCTTTATATGGTGAGTGGTTCTTTTTCCAAGTTTCGCCCCTTTTGGTATAGAAAGTATTCTTA
>Ga0070743_10000931_pt1 | contig 11172 bp, 7 predicted proteins | sample ColrivemetaGS697_FD_70187 | JGI IMG/M metagenome (GOLD analysis project Ga0070743, IMG submission 70187) | Estuarine microbial communities from the Columbia River estuary, USA - metaG S.697 | ecosystem: Environmental > Aquatic > Marine > Intertidal zone > Estuary | place: USA: Columbia River... | reverse complement strand
AGTTAAATTGTATCCTAGAAATGGAAGATGATGTTGGTAGGATGACTCGTCAGGTCATGTTACTCAATAGGACCGACAAAGAAGGTAATGCAAATCCAGACTTTGATGAAGTAGTCGATGCATTAGGCGAAGACGTTATCGACAAAGAAACCGAAGATAGAGTTGAACGGAAGAAAGCTGAAAAAGAAGAACACGTTCAACGTGATAAAGAACACGCAAAAGCACGTAAGTTAGAAAAGTTGTTTAACTATAAACTCGAAGCTTTTGAAGTTGAAGAAATTAAAAATTCAACCAATCGCAAATTAAAAGCAAAACTTCGCAGAGCTAAGTCTCGAATTGAAGTTGATATGTGGTCAATCATGATTCTACAAGAATCTTTGAATGAGGCAGAATAATGACAGAACCAACTAAAGGTTTTATTGTTGTTGCTTCAAGGAACCGTAACTTTTATTTGTATGCAATAAATCTATGCGAATCTATTAGAGATGTCTATGAAGAAGCAAAGATTTGTTTGGTTACAGAAGAACGCTTTCTGGATGGTCGAGAAGAAGTTGCAGATGATTTAATCCTTTGTGATGACCACTATAGAGCTAAATTATATGGTATGGCAAAATCTCCTTATGATATTACCATGTATATTGATGCTGACATGGAAGTGGAACACGAAGATATTGCGAAGGTATGGGATGAACTAAAAGACTATGATATGGTCTGGTCAGAACTTACCGATGATCGGGATTATATTTATGCAGAACGTGATTTTGATACCCCAGAAGGAAAGGCGAAATTTACTTTATGCGGTGCAGTTTGTTTATATGACATGAGAAAACCAATTATTCGAGAGTTTATGGATGATTGGTGGGAATTGACTAAAAAACAAATGGCCGATCAATGGTGGCCAGAAGGTTATGCGGATAGTCTCAAATCTTGGGATCAATTCTCATTGTGGTGGCTTACTGAAAAGGAAGAAAAATACAAAGACCTTAATATCGGAATATTTGAAGACGATTTAAGGTGGAATTACTACAACGCTCTTAATTGGGCGAGAACTAGACCGAAAGGTGAAGTTATTATCAGACACTTTTCTGCTGGACTTAACAAGGATAAACCAATCGTATGACACAGATTAACGACGAATATTTAAAACATGTGCCAATCAATAACCCAGAGTTGTTGGAGATTCTTGACGGATACACCAAACTACATACTCTAGAAGGTTTTGAGGATAAAGTACATTTATCAGCATCAGAACATGCTAGACAACGTCCTTACTGGGTTGGGGACAACCATAGACACGAAATAATTTCACAGGGAACTCGACATGAAGGATTTCCTGAACAATTGGTTGGTTATAATCTAAAATTAGGTGAAAGAAATCATCAGATATTTACTAAGGATGCTGACCCCGTGTTTAAAAGAGATCTTACTAAAAACTTAGCAGATCTTAACGATAAAATGATGAATTTTTTGTCAGTAAGAAACAATGCACTTTGTGCGATTTATCCTCCAGGCGGGTTTATCTCTTGGCACAATAATGCTAATGCAGCTGCATTTAACCTTATCTTTACTTGGTCAGAGTTCGGTGAAGGTTGTTTCAAATACATACATCCTGTTACTAAAGAAGAGGTGGTGTGTGAAGATGAAGCTGGTCAATGGACCTGTAAAGCTGCTTACTTTGGACATTATGGTGAAGATGATAAATTATTGTATCACGCTGCGGATACTGATAACTGGAGAACAACCGTTTCGTATACATTTAATACGGAACAGGCTTCAGAAGAATTCCGCGAAATGGTTATTGCCGACATCTCATCAGAAGAATAAATAAATCTAAATCGTTTTCCTAGTTTTGTTTTTGTATAAATAGTATTATTATTATTTAAAAAAACAATTCTGGGAAAATGAAATGGCGACATATGAAGATTTTGCAATAGACCAAGGTGCAGACATTGCACTAGAATTGGAGCTTGTTGATACTGATGGTTCAGTTAAAGATTTAACAGGACATTCTGTAAACGCAAAACTAAAAAGAAACTACAATAGCGATGCCTCAGAAACTTTAGATTTCACTTCGGTTATCGCTGATCCTCCTACGGGTGGTATCGTAGTCATATCCTTATCAAACATCCAAACCGATAGTCTATCTAGTCGTGGTCGTTACGTGTATGATGTCGAATTATCATATGTGGACGAAAATGGTGTGACTATGATAGAAAGAATACTCGAAGGTAAAATAAAAGTCAATCCGTCAGTAACGAGGTAACTATTGATGGCCTTTCGTGTAGCTTCCACCGGCACCAAAAAAGTTGTTTCAAAAGTAACAACTAGCCAAAATACCAAAGTCAAGAAGGTAACTCTCGGTAAACCTATTCACTCAATGGGTGTGGGTGGTGCGGTCAATCAAAAATTAGTAGAACTGTTTGATGTGACACCGTCAGATGTATTGAGGGATGGTTCCGTTGTAAGGTATAACGAAGATCTAGATACATGGGAAACCGTTTTACTTACAGATAACCCTCGGACATTAGATGGTGGATTTTACTAATGGCCGATTTAATTAGAATAAAACGGTCCGGTACCAGTGGAAATCCCAGTGTACTGGCCAATGGTGAATTAGCATATTCCTACTTTGACGGTGCCGGAGGTAATAAACTTTACATCGGTACTGGTAGTGAGAATAATCTCAATGCTGCGGACCATACTATTATTGGTGGTAAATACTACACCGATCTATTAGGTGGAGAAAACGCACCTTTCGGTATAGTAACACCTAATACCGCACTCATCGCAGACTCCAATGGAGAACTTGATGAGATAAAAGTCGGAAAAGTTACTTTAACAAGTACTTTAGAAAACACACTCGGTGATTTAAATCTAGTATCGCCAGGCAATGTAAATTTAGGCGGTAGTAGTCGTCTTGTAAATTTATTAGATCCAGTAGACCCCCAAGACGCAGTAACTAAAACCTATGCGGATGATATTGCCGCAAGCGTTGTCTTTACTGTAGGTGCAAACGGTGAAGTCACAACCTTCACTCCATCACAAACTACGCTAACCTTTGAGGGTGGACTTGGTCTATCCGCACAGTTAGATTCTGTAAATAATTCAATAATTTTTGGTTTAGATTCATCTGGTGTTACAGCTGACACCTATGGTGACGAAACCAAGATTCCCAGAATTACTGTCGATCACACTGGTAGAATAACCGATGTAACAACTTCGGATATAGCAACCAGTCTTACAGTAAATGGTGATACGGTATCACTTCTCGATTCCGACATTACATTTTCTGGGTCAAGTAATGTTAATGTTACTTACGACAGTTCAACAAACACAGTAGATTACTCTTTAGATAGTGAAGTTACTGGTTTAAGTAAGTTAGTAGTTGGAAATCTAGAGATTGATGGTAATACTATCAAGTCTACGGATTCTTCTAATGAGATCATTATTGATCCGGCACCAACTGATTCCGATGGTGGAACATTAGTAATTCGTGGTGACCTTGTCGTACAAGGAACCCAGACGACTATACACTCAACCGAAGTTTCCGTAAATGATCTCACATTTACTCTGGCTTCTGGTGCTACTTCAGATTTAGAAGCTGATGGCGCAGGGATAATTATTGGTGGCGCAGACGCTTCAATACTTTACGATGCGCAGAATGATAGACTGACCACCAACAAAGGACTTGACATTAATGGTCCACTCTCAATAAACGGAGAGTCTATTGGTGAGGTTATTGATGATAAAGTCGCAAACCTATTAGTTGGTGGTGAAGGTCTTACTCTAGAGTATAATGATTCTGACAATCAATACTCAGTTTCTGCGGATTTGGCAACCACTTCTACTGCTGGAGTTTCATCCTTTGATTCTGCGCAGTTCAATGTCGATAGTTCCGGCCATGTAAATCTTCATTCTATTGATGGTGATAACACACTAATCAGGTTGAAGACTTATGATAGTGCTGGAGTACTTCCGACAGAACAGGAACTAAATGTCGGTGAACTTGCTATCAATACAGTTGATGGTAAGGTATTTATTAAGAGACAACATGAAGGTATCGATTCTATTATTGAACTCGGTAGTGGATTGGGTAATGGTAGTGGCGGTACTTTTGATACTTTCGATTATGTTGCGTCTCAAGAACAAGTTACATTTACTGGACAGGATACTTTTGGTAATGGACTGGAATATGATGTTGGTGGCAGACTTCTAGTATTCTTAAACGGTGTACTATTAAACTCCTCTATAGATTATGTTGCTAATGATGGACTTTCCATTGTATTCACTGTTCCTTTAGATGCTGGTTATCACGTTCAAGTCGCCGCATATAGAACTGCGATTATTGATATTCAAAATGATCTAAATATAGAAGATAACGTAAAACTTCTTATTGGTACTGGTTACGATGCTTTGCTTACTCATGACGGAAGCAATACCATTTTAGAACAACGTCCTAACGCTACTGGAGATTTGAAAATACGTCATAGTGATAGTGACGTTATGGATATAACACAATCAAAAGCGGTCTTATACAAACCAACTCAAATAAAAGACTATAGTGTAGATACAAACCGAGTTATCACCTCTGGTAATATGGATCCTATTGTTATCGATACCGTTCCCCTTTCGGATTTTAGAACTGCTCGATATACTATACAGATATCCAACATTAGTAATATGTCATACCAGTCAAATGAACTTTTACTTGTTCACGATGGTGTTGAAGTTCACACCACTTTATATGGAGAGTTGCACACTGGACCATCATCTGAAGCTTCCATAGAAGTTAATATAGTTGGTACTAATATGGTCGTAACTATTTTACCAAATTCTACACATTCTTATGAATTTAAGTCCGTTCGACACTCCGTTTCTGTATAAATAGAATCAGACAATAAAAATTTTCTTGTCTCTCTATCTAAATTTTAAGAGTTCGCTATGATCAACAACAAATCTTTCAACCGTGTCATCGCGGAAAGTTTATTCAATTTAGCAAACAATAACCAAACAGTTATAAGTCAGACTCCTGGCCTAGACAAAGATATCTTCAGTGCTACTTTTGATACTGTAGATAGTACTATTCCGGAATCTCAAGGTTTTATTGGTGACGGTTTCACAACTGAATATTCACTCAATGGCGTGCCCGCAAGATCTGATTTAATTGACGTATTCGTCGAAAACGTTTTACAACGTCCCGGCGAAGTTTATGATGTACAGGATGACACACTAATCTTTACTGAAACCCCATCTCTTGGGATGGACATCTATATCAAATTTCGTTAAACTTATTATCAGTTTAATTTTCACTTTTAACAGGAGAACTACCTAATGGCATTTAGGCAAATTAAATCCGGAGCTCTAGCAAATCAAGCGGTATTAAATACCAAACTAGATACCTCCGCAATTGATCAACAGGCCTCTCTCTCAGGAGTTGACGGTCTTGACACATTCCTCGTTTTTGATAACGACACACAAGCACTTAAGAAAGTATCTTCATCTGGTCTTATCGGTTCTTATACTACCGATGACATATCAGAAGGTACTGAATCAAATTCTAACCTTTACTTCACAGACGTTCGTGCTAAAGCCGCTGTCGCTCAGGATATTGCTGATGCCGTTGCCGCTGAAGCGACAATACGTGCTGCTGCGGATACAACTTTAACTTCTGATCTTGCAGCTGAAACTGCGGCAAGAACTGCAGCTGATACTGCACTACAAACCTCTTTGGACACTGAAGTTACTCGTGCTACCAATAGAGAAAACGCAATGGAATCTGCATTCCAGTCTGCGGACACAGCAATCAATACTCGTATTGATAATGTATTGTCTAATGTTGACTCGGAAGCACTTAACTCTCTTGCGGAAATTGTTACTGCATTCCAAGATGCTGATGATGCATTATCTGCTTCAATCATTACTAACGCAACTGCTATCTCGAATGAAGTTTCACGTGCGACTACTAAAGAGTCCACAATCGAAGCCAACCTCGCTTCAGAAACTACTGCAAGACAAGGTGCGGACACAACTCTACAAACAAACATAACTAACGAATCTGCGGCTCGTGTTTCTGCTGATAATGCTCTAGATGCACGTATGACTACTGCTGAGGGTGATATAACGCAACTGGAAACTGATCTAGCTGCCGAAATCTCAACTACAAATGGTGAAGTAACTGCTCTACAGAATTCAGTTTCTGCTGAGGTTACTCGTGCAACCGCTGCTGAAGAAGCTAACGCTCAAGGTCTTGCGGCAGAAATTTCTGCACGTGCTATCGCTGATAATGCGGTACGTTCTGACCTAGGTGCAGACATCGTTGCTGGTGATAATGCAACTCTAGTATCTGCTCAATCACATGACGATCTTCTTATTGGAGATAACAGTGTAGATGGAACTGGTGGAAATACTATTACTGCACGTATTGCAACTGCCAAATCAGGTGCTGAATCTGTCGCAGCTGCTGACGCTGCTGCTAAGGTATTGGTTGAGAAGACTCGTGCTGAAACTGCTGAATCCGGACTACAAACTCAGATCACTTCTAATGATGGTGAGATCTCTACTCTACAATCAGACTTAACATCCGAAGTTTCTCGTGCTACTTCTGAGGAGTCTAGAATCGAATCTAAACTAGATAATGTTATCTCTAATACTGACTCAGCTGCTCTTGACTCATTAACAGAAATCGTTGCTGCTTTCCAACAAGCAGATACCGATATGGGCGCTTTGATTTCATCAAACACCACTGCTATTTCAAATGAAGCTTCTGCTAGAACTTCTGCTGATACGACTCTTCAGTCAAACATTGACACCGAAGCGTCAACTCGTGCAACTGCTGATGCAACTTTGACTTCTGGTCTTGCGCAAGAACTTGTTGATCGTGCTGCTGGTGATACTGCGGTTCAAGCGGCTGCTGCCGTCGACGCAACTACTAAAGCAGATGAGGCAGAAGTTTCCGCTAAGTCTCACGCAGAAACTAAAGATGCACTATTTATTGGTGATGCTTCTGTAGACGGAACTGGCGGAAATACTGTTACCGCACGTATTGCAACTGCAAAAACTACTGCGGAAACTCATGCAGACACTATTGTTGCTGCTGAAACTGCATTACGAGTTTCTGGTGATGACGCACTATCTCTACGCGCTACTAACCTAGAAGGTCGTATGGATACTGCTGAGACAGATATCGATGCAAATACTTCAGACATCGCTACCGAGACTACTGCTCGTGTTTCTGCTGATGCTACTCTCCAAGGTAACATTGATGCAGAAGCTGTCACTCGTGCGGCTGCTGATACTCAACATGACGCTGATCTTCTCGCAGAACAAACTGCAAGAATCGCAGCTGACTCTGCCACTGATGCTTCACTTGCACAGGAAGTTACACGTGCAACTGGTGTAGAAGCTGGTCTAAGAACTGACGTTGATACAAACACTGGTAGCATTGCAACTAATGCTGCAAGCATCAACTCTGAAGTTGCTCGTGCTATCGCAGCTGAAGGTGTTCTTACTACTGCCGTCGCTGATGAGACTTCTGCACGTATTGCCGCTGATGCTGCAATTCAAACAGATTTAGACATCGTCGAAGGTCGAGTAGACTTCTTAGTAAATGCTGCTCCGGAAACATTAGATACATTAGTTGAAATCATTGGCGCATATGAGAATGCTGACAGTGATATGCAAGTTGTTATCGATAATAACTCTTCAAGATTGACTACAAACGAATCCGATATCTCAACTCTGAATACAGAGATGGATGCTGTCGAAGCACGCGCTACTACGTTAGAATCTGAAATGGATGCTGTCGAAGCACGAGCTACTACTCTAGAGACGGAGATGGATGCTGTTGAAAGTGAAATCGATGACTTAGAATCATTTGTTGGTGAAGGTACTTCACTTGACACAGTTGCGAATGATCTCGCTGGTGCGGTAAACGAATTGCATACAGATACAAATGCGGTAGCTGGTCGAATGACTACTGCCGAATCTTCTATTGTAACTAACGCAACTGCCATTTCTACGGAGACTGCCCGTGCACAAGCTGAAGAAACTTCGATTCGTGGCGATTTTGCTGCTGCTGATACTTCAATCCGTAGTGATTTCGCAACTGCCGATGCCGTTGTATTAAACTCTGCATCTTCAGATGCGACGACTAAAGCAGATAATGCTGAAGCTGCCGCTAAGACTTATTCTGACGGAATCGTTGCTACTGAAGCTTCAACAAGAGAAGCTGCTGACGATCTACTTGAAGGTCAAATCACTGCTGAAGCTACAACAAGAGCGAATGCTGATAACGCATTAGACACTAGAGCAACTACTTTAGAATCAGAAATGACTCTAACTCAAACTTCTGTCGGTGTTGCTACTGATGGTGCTTACCTATCACGTTCAGGTTCTAACTTCTTAGATACTGCGGTATCACTTAAGGACGAGTCTACCAAGTTAGACGTTGCACTTAAGGCAGAAGAAACTGCACGTATCGCTGCGGATAATACACTAACTAATAACTTGAACTCAGAAATCTCTTCTAGAACTTCAGGTGACGCAAGTCTGCAATCACAGATTACTGCGGAAGTTGGTCGTGCTACTTCAGCTGAACAAGCAAATGCTGCAAATATTGCAACTAACGCTACTTCTATCTCTGACGAAGCGACACGTGCACAGACTGCTGAAGCAGCTGTAAACGCACGAGTAGACTTCATCGTTTCTAACACTGATCCCGCTGCTTTGGATTCATTGACAGAGATTGTTACTGCATTTGGTGACGCAGATAGTGATCTAACTTCACTTATCTCTTCTAACCAAACTGACATCGCAACTAACGCTTCTGGTCTTGCACAAGAGATCACTGATAGAGCAGCTGCTGTATCTGCTGAAGCATCCGCACGATCTTCTGCGGACACGACTCTTCAGTCAAACATCGATCAAAAGGTTGCCAAGTCTGGCGACACTATGTCTGGTGTATTGAACATGGGTTCAAACAAGGTTGCTGCTGTAGCTGATGGTACTGTCGCTTCTGACGCTGTTAACAAGGGTCAAATGGACGCTGGTCTTGCTGCACAACACATCTCGCAGTTTGACACGAGTGATCTTGTAGAAGATCCGAATGCATCTAACAGATACTTTACTGAAGCTCGTTCAAGAGAATCTATTAGTGCGGTTGATACTAAAGGTAACGGAAGAGTTTCTTACGATAATACTACTGGTGTTATCGCTATTGATACTGCTGGTACTCTACTTGAGTTGGATGATATATCAGAAACTACTTATGTCGGTAAAGCTGAGTACTTAATGCAAGTTAAGTCTGATGAATCCGGTTGGGACTTTATCCACCCGAATGATCTTCAATTCGTACAACCTAATCGTCAAGTTATGAATGGTGATGGAGTACAGACTAACTTCGCAATTACATTCTATGTAAATATTGCAGACGCTCTAGTATTCGTTGGTGGTGTTATTCAGGATCCAGGCACACACTATAACTTTGATTCAGTTGCACAAGAGATTGTATTTACTGCTCCGATTCCTAATGGTGCTCAGGCAGTTATCATCTCTCACTCTGTCGGTGCTGTACAAGGTGTTCTTGATGGTTCAGTTTCTACTTCATCATTCACCGCAGACATTAAAGTCGGTGAACAGGGTGCACAACGAACTGTCGGTACTGTCGAAGCTGTGGTTTCTTCATTCCCTAAAGCGAATCACAGATCCGCTAAGTACTTGGTATCTATTGAGTCTCCAGACGGACAAGAGTTCGAAACACGTGAATGTCTAGTAGTCCATAACGGTACTTCTGCCTTCATCACTGAGTATGGTGTAATCTTCACAGGTTCCACTACTTTGGGTGATACAGATGTACGTGTTAATTCGGGTACTGGCGACATTGAATTGACTTACACTGCTAATGCTGAGAGTACTAAGGTAACAGTCGTTGCTACGTACATCGATGCATAATAATCAATTCATTGTTATGCATAAAAATTAAATTCAGGGGGGTGCAATGCTCCCCTGACCTTGCATAAAAATTAAAGGAAATTAAAAATGAGTTCAGAAAAGAAATTTAGAATACAGAACGGTTTAGACGTTGCTGGTGAAGTTTTCGTTAATGGTATCAACATTGTTGGTGCTGATGGCGTACTAAACGAAGCATCGTATCAAACTGCCGTTCAAGCCATGATTGACGCTACTGTCGCACAGGGTGTTGACCAAGGTTCAATTGATAGTGCTGTCACTACTGCTGTCTCTGCTCTTGCAGACTCCGCACCAGCGACCTTAGACACATTAAACGAATTAGCTGCGGCACTCGGAGATGATGCGGATTTCGCAACGTCAATGACGAACGCACTAAACACAAAATTAAACGCTGCAAACAACTTAAGTGACGTTGCCGATGCCGCTGCTGCTAGATCAAATCTTGGTCTAGGAACTGCCGCGACAGCTGCGATCACATCTTTTGCGACTGCCGCACAGGGTACTAAAGCTGACAATGCTGCTACACAAGCAGACTTAACCGCTTTAGAAAATACAATTGGTACTCAAACCTATGAAGCGTTTGGTACTGTTACTAGTGGAAGCGCGGTTGCTTTAACATCTACTGGAAAGGTTACACAGATATCATCTAATATACCCGACATGAATGAAACCTATACTAGTTTAGGTACGAATATTGATAAAAGAGCCATGTTCATGGATTGGGATACTGTGAATAATCAATTAATTGTAATGGCCAGTGAAAAGAGTAGTAACTATGGACAAGAAAAGATAAAAATTTCTGCTGTAACCCCTGATCCAATGTCACTAGAAACTACTGTACATTACTCTTTTAATTCTGATGCTGCGACTGGATCTAATAATTGGGCCTATATGCTGGGAGAAGCTGTTAGTAAAAAAGCTATTATGGCTGTAATACCAGGCACAGCATACTATGTTCTTGTTAATGCTGAACGAGAAAGAATTGTACTTTTTTATAATAATGGTTCTTCTATATCTAAAGTAGGCTTCACTACTTTTAACAGGTCTTATACAAACCAACTACAGCATGCTGTAGTTGATGGTGAACTACATCTATTCTATAGACAGAATGGAGTTGGCCCGGGTGATGAAAACAATAGTAACGTAATGGGAACAAAAATTTCAGTTTATAATGGTGAATTAATAATCGGTACTGAATACACCTTA
>Ga0070743_10000929_pt1 | contig 11204 bp, 7 predicted proteins | sample ColrivemetaGS697_FD_70187 | JGI IMG/M metagenome (GOLD analysis project Ga0070743, IMG submission 70187) | Estuarine microbial communities from the Columbia River estuary, USA - metaG S.697 | ecosystem: Environmental > Aquatic > Marine > Intertidal zone > Estuary | place: USA: Columbia River... | reverse complement strand
CTGTACCAACACTTAATGGTACTACTCTAAACTACGCCACAGGTAATATAGTCACTGGAGTAATCACCAGTCTTAGTGGAAGTACCTTAAACTACAGTGGTATTGCAACTGCAGGTTCTTATAATGTAGGAGCAACAGAAGTCATCAGTTCAGCGAGAGAACTGAAGAACATTGTTTCTCTTGATAGCGTAACGACTGCAACCATTGAAAGTGCAATCGCAAATGCACCAAATACTTTCACTGACCTTGTAGTTACTGGTATTTCTACTTTAGGTGTAACATCAGCAACTGATTTAACAGCACAAAACCTAAACATATCTGGTGTTTCCACTTTAGGAATACTACAAATATCCTCTGGTATTGTTACTGCTACTTCAGGTATTGTAACTTATTATGGTGACGGTCAGTTCCTTGCCGGTATTGCAACTATAGGTGGTGTAGTTACCTTTGCAAGTGTTCTATCGGATGACTTATATGTAACTGGTATTGGTACCATTAATAATGTTACAATCAACTCTGGTATCATCACTGCTACTTCAGGTATTGTAACGTATTATGGTGATGGTCAATATCTACAAAATATTCTTTCAGGTGTTGGTGTTGCAACTGAAGGAGGAACTGTAGGTACTGGAGCAACCATTTTAGATTTCCGTGGTCCTGGTATCTCTACGGTCACTGTAAGTGCTGGTATTGCTACTATTAACATCACAGGCGGTGGCGGAGGTGGTGGTGCAGTTAGCATTGGAACAGAAGCACCTACAACACCAACCAATGGAGACTTATGGTATAGCCCTGATTATGCAAGAACTTTCGTTTGGTATGATGAGGTTGCATTAGGTATTGGTTCCACTGCAGTATGGGTAGATGCTGCACCATTTAACCTCAATATGTCTCAACTTGATAACTTACAGATTAATAGTTTAGTTGTTGCTAATCATACAGATCTCAATACATTAGATGTAAGTGGTATTAGTACTTTAGGTGGCGTGGTATCATCAGGTATTATTACTGCATCAGGTTTCGTTGGAGATGTAACAGGAACTGCATCATTAGCAACTTATGCATCCACTGCAGGCATAGCAACTTATTCTGCTACTGCTGGTATTGCAACTTATGCATCCACTGCAGGCATAGCAACTTATTCTGCTACTGCTGGTATTGCAACTTATGCAACAACTGCAGGCATTGCAACAGACTTACTTGGTGGAAATGCTGGAGTTAATACCACATCAACTCCAACAAATCTTTATGTTTCTGGTAACGCAGCAAGTAATATTGTTGGACTTGGAACAACTGATGCGAACACAGCATTAGACTTCAGTACTGGAAATAACTTTAGTTTAGAACTAACTGGTAGCATTGTTTTAAGTAACCCAACTGGAGTTACTACAGGACAATCAGGCATTATCCTAATCCAACAAGATGGTGTGGGAAGTAAAACCTGTGGATTTGGCTCACACTGGGACTTTCCAAGTTCAACTCCACCGACCTTAAGTACTGGAGCAAATGCACTTGATGCTCTGACGTATTTTGTAAGGTCTTCTACAAGCATTGTAACTAACTCACTGATCGGGATTGGAACACTATGAGCTTACCTAGCGAACTTTTACCTGTTGGATTACTTGGAACAGGTGCTACGGGTGGATATGAGATAGAAAGAAGTCTTAGGTTTAACTCAGTTGATACGGCCTATTTGACTAATGATACTGCTGCATCTGGAGGAAATACGACCACATGGACTCTTTCTATGTGGGTAAAGAGATCTTCTCTTGCCGCCGCCGGAAGTTCTCATCAATTGGCTTCTGCATTTATTATCCCAAATAATTCAGGTTCAGTTGCAATCGCTTTTGATGAAAATCAAAAAATAGTCTTTGGATCTTATTTTACTGCTTGGCGTATAACAACACAAGTCTTTAGGGATTTTTCTGCCTGGTATCACTTTGTTTTTGTTTGGGACACAACCAATGGAACATCTAATGATAGAGTACGAATGTACGTCAACGGGACACGAATTACTGCTTTTGATACAAATAATGATCCCGGATTAAATGCAGTTAGTCCATTTTGTGATAATCAACCTGTTGAATATAGCAATCAAAACATTATTGGCAAAACAAGATCTATTGGCGTTAATGCTTGGTTTCAATTAAGACCTTTTGATGGATACATTGCAGACGTTAATTGCGTTCAAGGCCAAGCATTAGACCCCACCAGCTTCGGTGAGTTCGACACCAACGGCATCTGGCAACCGATTGCATATGATGGAGAATATGGTACGAATGGCTTTCACCTGGAGTTTGCGGACAACAGCAGCAACACCGCAACCACACTAGGGAAGGACACTAGTGGTAATGGGAACAACTGGACGCCGAACAACCTGAGCGTTACGGCTGGTGCTGGCAACGATTCCCTAGTAGACGTTCCCACTAATGGGGCGCAGACGGATACGGGACTGGGTGGTGAGGTTCGGGGGAATTATTGTACGCTCAATCCATTGACAACAAAAGGTGGATTCGTGCTAAGTAATGGAAATCTGAAAGGAGCTAACGTCGTAAATGATGGTGCTGCAATTGGCACTATTGCAGTGCCAACAACGGGCAAATGGTATTGGGAAGCAATACAGGAAACCGTGCCAAACATTTATTTGCTTTATACAGGAATTACACCTAATGCCGATGCACGGAATGGATTAGGAAATTTTTACGGCATTTATCCGCGTAATGGTAATGTCTGTTTTTACGGAAGTCCTGGAACTAACTGTATAAATGAAACTGCAAGTCCCGGAGATGTGTATGGTGTTGCCTACGATGCGGATGCAGGCACTCTCAACTTCTATAAGAATGGCGTTCTTTACAGTGGACAAACGCGCACGGTAACTACTGGCGTCCAGTACTATCCATTCTTGGCCATTGGGAACTCTGATCCTGTAGCGTCAATTAACTTTGGCCAACGCCCCTTTGCCTACACCGCCCCCAGTGGTTTCAAAGCACTCAACACCGCAAATCTCCCAACTCCTACCATTTTAGATGGTTCGGATTATATGGATGTGGTGACTTATACCGGAAACGGAAGCACACAGACTATTTCTGGGTTGGAGTTTTCACCTGATTTGGTTTGGTTAAAGGCAAGAAGTGCAGCCTACGGAAACTATTTAAGTGATACTGTTCGCGGAATCACAAAAGATCTTTATAGCCATGCTACAAATGCTGAATATGAAGAACCCACATTGAATGGAATAACAGCAGTAACTTCAAATGGTTTTAGTTTGGGTAATGATATTGGTAGAAATAATAATACGACCACTTACGTTGCCTGGACCTGGGACGCGGGAAGTACGACGGTAACAAACACCGATGGTAGCATAACCTCCAGCGTCAGAGCAAATCCCAGTGCTGGGTTTTCTATTGTTACTTTTGCTGCACAATCCAGCGGAACTGCAACTATTGGGCATGGATTAGGGGTTGCACCAAGTCTTATTATTCTTAAATCACGCGCTCAGACTTATGACTGGATTACGTATCATATTTCAAACGGCAGCACAAAGACAATAAGGTTTAACTTGACAGAGGCCGCAAATACTAATTCAATATGGTGGAATGATACAACCCCTACATCGAACGTTTTTACATTGGGCTCTGCCTACGGCGGTGCTGGCAACTGTGTCGCCTACTGTTTCGCCCCTGTGGAGGGCTACTCAGCCTTCGGTTCCTACACCGGAAATGGAAGTTCTGACGGGCCGTTTGTTTATACTAACGGGTTTAGGCCTAGGTGGATTATGGTGAAACGTACCACTGCGACGACCTTTGGTGACTGGGAAATTCGGGATACCGGACGTGATTCATACAACAGTTCTGTTTCTTCCCGATTGTTTCCTAATTCCAGCGCGGCTGAGGAGAGTTCTGGATTCCCATTTGATGTCTTGTCAAATGGATTTAAATTACGAACAAACGGAGTAAATTCAAACGAAAGCGGTCAGCCTTACATATACGCAGCCTTCGCAGAAAATCCTTTTGCTCTAAATGTTCGGGCAAGATAACATAAATACTCACACCTGAATGGGTGGTACTTTTCAGGCAGGAGGGGCAGAAATGTCCCTCCTTTTAATATAAATATTCATACCACCCATTTAGAGTAGTATGAAAAAAGAACTCATAGATATGCTGTATCAAAAATGCGGCAGATTAACTGTTATATCCAGGGCAGAACATAAAAGTACGAGAGCATACTGGAACTGTCTATGTGAGTGTGGAAATACAACAGTCATATCGGGCAAAAAACTTCGCACAGGGCAAACTCAAAGCTGCGGTTGTTTAAGAAAAGAAACCGCTTCTAAACAAGGACATAAAAATCGCCATAATGAAGAATACATAAAACAAAAACTGAAAGAAAATGGTTATGAACTATTATCATCATATGAAGGAACATTAAAGAGAGTAAAAACTAAATGTATCAAATGTAATCATATTTTTACAAGAAGAATGCAAGCAAGTTTGTACAATCAACACGGATGTCCTCGTTGCTCCTTCAAAAATAATGGATTTATAAGGAGTGATTACTTCAATAAACACCCAGAAATGAAACACGAACCTTGTAAAGTTTATCTCTTAAAGTTTTCCGGAAACGATGAAGAGTTTTATAAGATTGGTATAACCAGACGAGATATTAAAGAAAGGACCAGAAGAATACCTTATGATTTGGTAGAAAGTGAGATTATAGAAACAACTTATTATAATGCGTATCTGTTAGAAAAATCATTAAAGAAGATTATTAAGGATTATCAATACTATCCTAAACTGAAGTTCAATGGAAGAACTGAATGCTTTATAACATAAATACTCATAAACCTCAAAGAAATGTTTATACTCGCAGGAAAACCATTAGCACTTGATAGAGCATTTACCACACCTGATGGAACGCAGTATCCAAGCAATTGGCTAAGATTAGCTACTCCAGAACAAAGAGCAGCAGTTGGTATTACAGAGCAATCAGACCCACCAAGCTGGGACCAGCGATATTTCTGGGGTTATGATACTGATGGAAACTTGATTCCAAAGCAACTAGAAGATGAAGTAATCACACCAGAAGAAGGAGAACCATATACTCAAACTGGTCTTAAGACACTTCATATTCAACAAACAAAAGAAACTGCAAATACTCTTCTTGCTCCAACTGATTGGTATATTGTAAGAAAGTTTGAAAGAGATATTGATGTTCCTGTTGGTATTGTTTCTTATCGTGCTGCTGTGATTGAAGTATCAGAAGAAAGAGAAACTTTGATTGATGCAGTTACAACAGTAGAAGAACTTAAAGGTCTTTATGAGTCTTCAACATCTGGTATTGGAACTGAAGCAGTTATAGTTCCACCTGCAATGCCTGAATGGCCACATCTGAATCAATAAAGGACTGATAAGATATCATAAATACCTAAAAAGTACCGATAATGGCTCTCAACTTCCCAGATAGTCCCACACTAAATGAAGTTTATACTGATAGTACTTCAGGGTTTTCATACCAATGGAATGGAACGGTATGGATAAGTTACGCTGCAGCATCCACAGGTAACTTAAGAGTACTTGATGATATTTCAGGTTCTTTCAATGGTTCACAAGATACCTTTGCATTAACCTCATCAACCATTGCAATATCTCCACCAAACCCACAGTCAGTCATTGTAAATCTTGGTGGTGTTGTACAAGATCCAAGTGATGACTATACAATCTCTGGGTCTAATATTATATTCTCCACACCACCCACAGGAGGACTTTCATTCTCTGGTGTTGTATTAGGTGTTGCAGTTCCTGTTGGTGTTTCTACTGGTGATGCATACTACCGTCAGGTTTATACACCAGTAGGAGTACAGACCTCATTTACCTTCATTAATGGTTATGGTGTAGGATACCTGGATGTTTATCATAATGGTGCAAAGTTAATCCCAACCACAGACTATACAGCAACTGATGGGATTAACTTCTCACTGATTACTGCAGCACAACCAGGAGACGTTGTAGAAGCAATCGGTTATAGAGTATCATCAGTTACCATTGTAGATGGAAACTTAAACTCCTTAACAGTCAGTGGTATTTCAAGTCTTGCAGGACAGACGAATATTACCAATAACTTAAATGTAACTGGAGTTACTACTTTAGGTAACGTAGTTATTGGTAGTGGTTTAACAGACCTTGTAGTAAATGGTGATGCTAGAGTTACTGGTATCTTAACAGTTGGTACTGGAAGTTTAACATTAGACGGAAGTAATAACTCAATCAATGGTCTTACGATTAATGCTGGTATTGTAAGTGCAGTATCAGGTGTTGCAACGTATTATGGTGATGGTAGTGCATTAGACTTAACTGGAAATGAGACTGCAGGTGTAAGTTCTACAAGTTCTATCTTTACTACTGGTATTGTTACTTCTACAGTCATTGATGGTTTTATTCCCACTGGTGAAAAGATTATCAGTGTTGATACTACGATTGCTAATGGCCAGGAGAACATTAGTTTCGCAGAAGACCTTGTAGTTGGTGCTGGTGTAACCTTTACAGTTAGTACTGGTACTACTGTAAGAATGAATGCTTTGGATGAACTTTATGCTACTGTTGTTTCTGCTAGCGTTGAACTTGATATGCCTGATGGAACTGCATTGCAAAGACCTTCAGTACCTTCTACAGGTTCTATAAGATGGAATACTGAATATAACGTACTTGAAGTTTATACTGGAACTGAATGGAAAGGAATAAGATTAAATATTTCATTCCCAACAGGTGATGTTGGTCTGTTTGGTGGTGGTACGCCAACAGGAGCAAATACAATAGACTACATTACCATAACATCTACTGGAAACGCTACTGACTTCGGTGACCTTTCTGTAGCACGATATGCTCTTGCTGCATGTTCTTCCGGTACTCGTGGGGTCTTTGGTGGTGGTATTGCCGGACCAATACTAAACACAATCGACTATATCACCATAGGAATAGGCGAAAACGCAACTGACTTTGGTGACCTTACTCAAATACGTATGGCTATTTCTGCTTGTTCCTCAAGTACTCGTGGTATCTTCGGTGGTGGGGGAAACAATAGTTTAAATACAGTATCAAATATAATAGACTACATTACCATAGCAACCACTGGAAACGCAACTGATTTTGGCGACCTTACGCAAGAACGTTATGGTATTGCTGCGTGTTCTTCAAGTACTAGAGGTGTTTTTGGTGGAGGTGAAGTTATATTTGGTTCATATTATAACATATTAGATTACATAACCATAGCGTCAGTAGGAAATGCAACTGATTTCGGTGACCTTTCTACAGTACGTGCTTACACTGCTGCATGTTCATCAAGTACCAGAGGTGTATTTGGTGGTGGTTTTAGTCCAACACCATCACCTACAGTTTTCAATACAATAGAATATATTACGATAGCATCTACTGGAAACGCTACTGATTTTGGTGATTTAACAGTAGCACGTAATAGTGGTAGTGCGTGTTCCAATAGCACTAGAGGTGTCTTTGGTGGTGGGACCCCAACATCAAACGTAATAGATTATATCACCATAGCAACCACCGGTAACGCAACTGATTTTGGTGATTTAACTGTAGCACGATATGCTCTTGCTGCATGTTCCAATGCACACGGTGGTCTCTCATAAGAACCCACAAGGACCCACAAGGAACCCCACAAGAACCCTAAAGGAACTCCACAACCTGAATAAATATCTAAAAACATCTCATGTCTAATCTGCGAGTAGATACTATACAGAATAGTGGAGGAACATCAGGTCCAATCATCGAAGGGAACGTACAGTTCTCTTCGACGGCCCATATAGTTCTTCCCAAGGGTACAACAGCAGAAAGACCTGTTGGAGTTTCTACTGGTGCATTAAGATATAACACAGAAAGTAGTAACGTAGAGTATTATAATGGAACCTCATGGGTTGAAGTGAGTTCTTATGATGCTTCTGTTCGTGGGGTTTTTGGAGCAGGTTATGTTGCTCCATCAAACCTAAACACTATAGATTATATTTCTATTCAAGGATTAGGTAACGCCACTGACTTTGGTGATTTAACGGTAACACGTGGCAGTATTGCTGCATGTTCTTCAAGTACTAGAGGTGTCTTTGGTGGTGGTACTCCATTAACAAACACAATAGACTACATAACCATAGCAACCACAGGTAATGCAACTGACTTTGGTGACCTTACTACAGCACGTTGGGCCTTTAGTGCATGTTCTTCAAGTACCAGAGGTGTCTTTGGTGGTGGTTTTACTCCAGGTCCAACATTTTATAATACAATAGACTACATCACCATAGCAACCACCGGAAATGCTACCGATTTTGGCGACCTTACTGCAGCACGCGGTGGTCTTACTGCATGTTCCTCAAGTACTAGAGGTGTCTTTGGTGGTGGCGAAAGTCCAGGTACTCTATATAATACACTAGACTATATTACTATAGCAACCACAGGGAATGCTACTGACTTTGGAGATTTAACTGTAGCACGTACAAATCCTGCTGCTTGTTCCTCAAGTACTCGCGGTGTCTTTGGTGGTGGTAGTGTAGTGGTCGGGCCATCAGTATCAGTAACAAACACAATAGACTACATAACCATAGCAACCACAGGTAATGCAACTGACTTTGGTGACCTTACTACAGCACGGTATTCTTTTGCTGCATGTTCCTCAAGTACCAGAGGTGTCTTTGGTGGTGGTTATACCGTTCCATCAACATTTTATAATATAATAGACTACATCACCATAGCATCTGTAGGAAATGCTACTGACTTCGGTGACCTTTCAGTAGCACGTAGTGGTCTTGCTGCATGTTCCAATGCACACGGTGGATTATCATAAGAAACTATAAATATCTAAAAAACCCATGATAAACTTAAGAGTTGATACGATTGAAGGTGGAGATGGAAATAATGGTCCAATCTTCGAAGGGAACCTAGAGTTTTCTTCTACTGCTCATCTTGTATTACCTAAAGGAACAACAGGAGAGAGACCTGTGGGGGTTTCTACGGGTGCAATGAGATATAATACTGATACAAGTAATGTGGAGTATTATAATGGAACCTCATGGGTTGAAGTGAGTTCTAGTGACCTATCTAATCGTGGAGTTTTTGGTGGTGGTGTTGCTCCATCAAACCTAAACACTATAGATTATATTTCTATTCAAGGATTAGGTAACGCCACTGACTTTGGTGACTTAACTACAACACGCCAGTTTATTGGAGCATGTTCTTCTAGTACCAGAGGTGTCTTTGGTGGTGGTACTCCAGGTCCATCAGACGTATTAGATTACATTACTATAGCAACCACAGGGAATGCTACTGACTTTGGAGACCTTACTGTAGCACGTTATTCTGCTGGTGCATGTTCCTCAAGTACCAGAGGTGTCTTTGGTGGTGGTTTTTCCCCAGGAGCATTTTACAATGTAATAGACTATATCACCATAGCAACCACCGGTAATGCTACAGACTTTGGTGACCTTACTGTAGGGAGAAATAGGATTACTGCATGTTCTTCAAGTACTAGAGGTGTCTTCGGTGGAGGGGAAAGTCCAGGAACTATACATAATACAATAGATTATATCACCATAGCGTCTACTGGAAACGCCACTGACTTTGGAGACCTTACTGTAGTACGCAATACTCTATCAGCATGTTCCTCAAGTACTAGGGGATTATTCGCTGGCGGAAATCAAACTGCTGTACCATCTCTTACACAAACAAACATAATAGATTATATCATCATAGCGTCTACTGGAAACGCCACTGACTTTGGAGACTTAACTGTATCGCGCTTTGGTCTTGCTGCATGTTCTTCAAGTACCAGAGGTGTCTTTGGTGGTGGTTATACTCCAACACCGCAAAATGTATTAGATTACATTACTATAGCAACCACCGGAAATGCTACTGACTTTGGTGACCTTACTGTAGCACGTGGTAACCTTGCTGCATGTTCCAACGGTCACGGTGGTCTTTCATAAGAACCGAACAAGACCCCTTCCAGTAACCAAATAAATAGACCAGAACATTCGTAATATGATATGACTGAACAACCTTCAGCGATTACTACACAAGATTTCATACCATCAGCAGAAATATCAATCAGTTCTCTTAAAAACGAACTCACGCAGTTACCAAAAGAATATTCTCCAATGTTGCAGAATATCCAAGAGAACTTACCAGCAATACAAGCAACATCAGAAAACTTCTATAAGTCTCATTCACAGTACATGAATGCGACTGTGGATATTACTGACCTTACACCACTTCATAGTATTCGTCATATTCTTGCACGTATTGAACGTAAGAAAGCAGCACTTGCAGAAGCACAAATCAAAAGACGTAAAGACGATATTGAACTTCGACGTAAGCAAAAGCAGTTTGAAGAAACCACTGATGAGTTCGATAGAGAACTTTTAGAAATCGAAATCATTGAACTGATGAATGGTCTTACATCAGGTGAAAACTATATCAAAGGTGCAATCCGTGAAATGTCTTATCTTATGACCCAGTACAACTCTGTACTTGAAAAGACTGGAAAGGAACATCTTACTGAAGAAGACTTTGAAGACGATGAAAAGCGTTATCATGTAATGACTGCACTGAAGCAAGCATTAAACGCAGCAAGACCCCGTGGTGGTTTGATTGATGAAGGTAACTCCATCTATCTGTTTGATATTGGTGTGAATGTAGCACACGCTCAAGCAGAAATCTTCAACTATCTCAAGCAAGAACAAGAGATGATTGAAAATGGACTTGCACCATCACATGAAATGACGATGGAATGGTTAGAAAGATGTGCTGATAAGTTCAAGGACTGTGGCCAACGATTTGCAGAAAGTCGTGGATTGATTACACTGGACCAGAAGTCATTAGCACAACCAGACCCCGTACAACTACTCACAGGAACTACTGAAACTACTGAAGAGAACTGATTATGAACTTTCATCTTGCTATTGGTACTCCCATGTATGGTGGGGCATGTACCAGTGAATATACACAATCTCTGTTAGCACTTACTGAAAGTGTGAATAATAGTGGAAATAAGATTACAAGTATCTTTCTAGGAAACGAAAGTCTTATTCAACGTGGAAGAAACACGATTGCATATCATTTCCTGAATACTGATGCAACACACTTAATGTTTATTGATGCAGACATTAAGTTTCGTCCAAGAGATGTTGCACGAATGATTGCTGC
>Ga0070743_10000908_pt1 | contig 11311 bp, 10 predicted proteins | sample ColrivemetaGS697_FD_70187 | JGI IMG/M metagenome (GOLD analysis project Ga0070743, IMG submission 70187) | Estuarine microbial communities from the Columbia River estuary, USA - metaG S.697 | ecosystem: Environmental > Aquatic > Marine > Intertidal zone > Estuary | place: USA: Columbia River... | reverse complement strand
AAGCTAATTGACGAATTGCTAGGTATTTGAATTCCTTCTGGCTTTTTACCCCAATATTTTACAAGTGCTATATTGCTAGGACTCTTCCAGGCGGTGGTATAAGTGGTCATTTAGATTAGTGGTAACAAAGGTAAACGGTGTTTAGTGAATACAAAATGGGTTATTTGATAAGTTCAGAATAAGACAAAACGGTTTCAAATCCTTTTTGATGAAAGTAATCTCTTGTTTGATTGTCGCCACATGCTAAAATAAAATCACCTCCCCAAGCACCCAAACTTTTGATTGCAAACGGATAATCTGCAAATAATTTTTCTTTAACTGTAGGCATTTCGAGTATGCCCGAAATACAGGTTTCATGGGCCGTAATAAGTTGCTGAAACGCATCAAAATCGTGGCAAGCAATGAGCGATTCTGTTAGGTCAGAAATCATTTCTATGTCCTGAACTTTAGCTTTTTTGCTTTTGTATGCCGCTATTCCCTCACGGCTGTCTTGCTTTTGGTTCAGATGCACGAAGTACAATTTATCTTTAAAAGAAGGTTGGTACACATAGCCTTCCCACATTGCTGGACTGCGATACAAAACATCTCCTCCAAGCATCCCCACGGCGATGTCGTATCCACTCCCTCCAAAACTAGCTTCTAGCAATTCAAAAGCATCTACTTCTGCCCATTTTGCTATGTTACAGAGTAAGGTACTGCTGCTACCAAGGCCCCAGTTATTCGGAAATTCAAGATATGTTTTTACCACGTAACTTCCGTTTTTCAAAAACTCAGGATTTAAGGCAATGGCCTTCGTTAGTATTTGACACAGTTTATCGGTTATAGCATTGGTAGTACAAACATCCATCGGATGCGTTTGTACTTGTAGTTGGTTATTTACTTCTACCAACAAAAACTCTTCTCGGTACCAGGTTTCACCCTCACTGTCTAGGCTATACCACGTTAGCGTATTATCGTTCAGGTTTTCTTCAAATACCACCTCCATTTTCTGGCCCAATTTGGTAGGCAGTGCTAAGGATAATGCAGCATCTAGCACCACATACTCCCCTGTGATTAATAATTTGCCATGTGAAAAGAAAGTTTGCACGTGTGCGAAGTTAACAGAACCCTAAAGTTAAAACGATACGATTTAATACTTTTCTTAACTAGCGCCCTATTCTAGGTCATTTTCAATCCTTTACTGGCCGTATTACCGCATACTTATTTTATTATTTCATCTGTTAATTTGTTATTTATACCTATTCAAGCCAAGCATAAATCGTCAAATTTCATTACGTTTGAGGCACAAAATGAGTCCATCTGAATTAGCATTTAATAAAAACGAAGACACCAATAAGATTTTACTGAGTGACTATGTCAAATTAGCTAAAAAAATACACCTCGGTGGTGGCGAAAAATCTGCTGCCAAACAAAAAGCGCAAGGCAAATTATTGGCACGTGAGCGCATAGAATACCTAAAAGATAACGATGCAGATTTTTTAGAAATCGGCACCTTCGTAGGATATGAAATGTACCCAGAATACGGGGGATGTCCGGCAGGAGGCGTAATAGGTGGTATTACCAAAGTAGCGGGCAGACAATGCCTAATTGTAGCCAATGACGCTACCGTGAAAGCAGGTGCTTGGTTTCCTATTACGGCCAAAAAAAATCTACGTTTTCAAGAAATTGCCTTGGAAAACAACTTGCCTATTATCTATTTGGTAGATAGCGCAGGCGTTTTCTTACCTATGCAAGATGAGATATTTCCAGACAAAGAACACTTTGGTAGGATATTTAGAAATAATGCTATTCTCAGCAGTAGAGGTATTCCGCAAATAGCTGCAGTAATGGGAAGCTGTGTTGCAGGTGGCGCATACTTGCCCATAATGAGTGATGAGGCTCTCATTGTAGATAAAACAGGTAGTATCTTTTTAGCGGGAAGCTACTTAGTAAAGGCTGCTATCGGTGAAAATATAGACAACGAAACATTGGGAGGCTCTGTTTCTCAAACGGACTTATCTGGGGTAATTGACGATCGTTTTCCCAATGACCAAGCTTGTTTAGACCGCATCAAGTTTTTGATGGATAAAGTGGGATCATTTGAAAAAGCAGGATTTAGCAGAACTGAAGCATTTAAACCTAGATTAAAGGAAAAAGAGCTTTATGGACATTTACCCGCAGAGCGTTCCAAAACCTACAATACCCTAGAAATTATTCATCGATTGGTGGATAATTCTGAGTTTGAGCAGTACAAGGAAAAATACGGGAAAACCATATTATGTGGTTATGCCCGCATAGATGGTTGGGCTGTTGGTATTGTTGCCAATAACCGCGAGCTCGTAAAAAGCGAAAAAGGTGAAATGCAGTTTGGTGGGGTGATTTACTCTGACAGTGCCGATAAAGCAGCACGATTTATCATGAACTGTAACCAAAAGAAAGTACCTCTGCTGTTCTTGCAAGACGTTACAGGATTTATGGTAGGTAGCAGAAGTGAGCACGGCGGCATAATAAAGGATGGAGCAAAACTAGTAAGCGCCATGAGCAACAGCACCGTTCCTAAATTTACCGTGATAATGGGCAATAGTTATGGGGCCGGCAACTATGCTATGTGCGGTAAAGCATACGACCCAAGACTTATCGTGGCTTGGCCAAGTGCCAAGATAGCCGTAATGGGAGGCGAGCAAGCAGCAAAGGTTTTATTGCAAATAGAAAAAGCAAGCTTAGCGAAGAACGGAGAAGTAATAACCGAAGAAAAAGAGCAAGCATTGCTCTCTAAAATAATAGATAGATACAATAAACAAACAACTCCAGAATATGCCGCATCTAGACTTTGGGTGGATGAGATAATAGACCCACTAGACACCCGAAAATGGATAAGTGCCGGTATAGAAATGGCCAATAATGCACCAGTGGCAAAGTATAATGTAGGTGTGATTCAAACTTAAAAATTAATGAAAAAGTATAGTATAATAATAGCGCTAATTGCTGCTACATCGAGCATTTTTGCTCAAAATCCGAGTGACCAATTTTGGCATTTAGCACCAAACAGTTCTAAAATAAACTCCGGAGTTGGGCTTGAAGAAGCCAAAGCAATGATGAAGGATAAAAAACCTACTACAATCGTGGTGGCAGTTGCTGATGCTGGCGTAGATGTGTATCATCCAGATCTCAAAAATAGGCTTTGGACCAATAAAGGTGAAATAGCTGGCAATGGTATAGATGATGACGGAAACGGCTACAAAGACGATGTTTATGGTTGGAACTTTATCGGAGGCACCATTGAAGACAACCTAGAGGTTACTCGAGAATATCGCCGACTTAAACCCATTTATGAAGGCAATACCGACGCACAAGAAAGAAACCCAATGGAATATGCCAAATTCCTAACTGTAAAGAAAGATTTCCTAGACAACAGTGTAAATGCGACGCTTTATTTTGAGGCTTACGAAGGGTTAAAACTGGGTATGGATTTTTTAGCTGAGAGTTATGGTGAGGATATGACCATCGCCGAACTAGAAGCGCATCAAAGCAAAAGCAAGTTTGAAGAGTCAGCCAAACAAGTGCTTTTGAGCAATTCAAAGAAACGACCACTTAATTTTACGGCGATGAGAGAAGGCTTAAATGGTGGATACGAACATTTTAAACAACAAGCAAAATACAACTACAACGTAGACTTCGATCCTCGCCCTGAAAATGTTGGGGATGATTACGCAGACGTAACCAATAGATTTTATGGAAACGACAGCGTTTACTATGGTGAGCACTCTTCTCACGGTACGCATGTAGCCGGTATTATCGCAGCAGACGCGAGTAATGATTTTGGAGCTCAAGGTATATGTCAAAGTTGCGAAATTATGAGTATCCGAAATGTACCCGATGGAGATGAGCGTGATAAAGATGTAGCTAACGGTATTCGATACGCTGTAGATAATGGTGCTAAAATCGTGAACATGAGTTTTGGAAAAGGATATGTCTACAACGTAGACGTTGTTAATGAAGCCATAAAATACGCAGAGAGTAAAGGTGTATTACTGGTACATGCAGCAGGAAACAGCAATCAAAACAATGACATCACTGACAACTTCCCGAAAAATTTTGATGCCAGCAATAACTGGATTGAAGTGGGCGCACTAAGTTGGAAGAAAAAGCCAAATAAAATTGCAGAATTTTCTAACTACGGTCAAAAGGAAGTGGATCTTTTTGCCCCAGGCGTTGCTATTTATTCTACCACGCCCGAAAATAACTATGAAGCATTTGACGGAACAAGTATGGCGAGTCCTGTGGTGGCAGGTGTAGCAGGTTTTGTTTGGAGCTACTATCCAAATCTTACAGCTGCCGAGTTAAGAGAAATATTATTGCAAAGTGCTATCCCGATTAAAGGCCGTCAACGTATACCTGGACAAAAAAAGAAAGTTAACGTACGTACTCTATCCAAAACAGGAGCAGAAATCAATCTTCCTGCAGCATTAAAACTTGCCGAAACTAGATCTAAATAAACCATGAAAACGCTATTTTACTTCCTCACGATAGGTATTGTTTTTATAAGTTCTTGTGGAGAACCAAAAATAGCCGTAGACCGAATCCTCATTGCAGATAAGATTTATATCTGCAATGAGGAATTTGATATGGCAGAAGCGCTTGCGATTAGTGATGGTAAGATTGTAGCCTTTGGCACGGCGAAAGAAATTCAATCTAAGTACACTGGTGAAATTCAAGAGGTTGATGGCACTGTTTATCCTGGATTTATTGATGCTCATTCACATTTTTACGGATATAGCTTGACCTTACAAAAAGTTGATTTAATCAACGTTAGTAGCTTAGACGAACTTATAGAAAGAACTATAACATTTGCCAAAATGTCCAATGAAGCTTGGATTACAGGCCGAGGCTGGGATCAAACAACCTGGGAAGAAAAAGGTACATTAACCAATAATTTACTAAATGCCTACTTCCCAAACACACCCGTTTTTCTGAAACGGATAGACGGACATGCAGGATTGGCCAACGCTAAAGCACTAGAGCTCGCGGGCATATCTGTAAATACTAACATGGCAGGAGGAACTATAGAAGTACAAAATGGACGATTGACAGGTTTACTCACCGATAATGCCATGAATCTCATTGACAACATTATTCCGGCTCCTTCCAGATCAAGTGAAATTAAAGCTTTATTATTGGGTCAACAAGCTTGTTTTGATGCTGGACTTACCACCGTAACAGATGCTGGCCTAGATCTGAGTACGATACTACTCATTGATAGTTTACAAAAAACGGGGGATTTAACTATACGAGTCTACGCAATGGCTAACCCAACCGATGAAAATTTTGAATATTTCAAAAAGAATGGGCCAATCGCTAACGATAAGTTGCAAGTGTCCTCGTTTAAGTTGTATGCTGACGGAGCTTTAGGTTCTCGAGGAGCAAAACTCAAACAACCCTATTGCGACCACGCCGGGCATAGCGGCGTTTGGGTTACTGAGCCCAACCAGCTGGTAAAACTCTACCAACAAGTATATGATCTTAACTTCCAGGCTAACACGCATTGTATAGGTGACAGTGCCAATAAACGAGTATTGGAGATTTACGGCGAATTCCTTAAAGGAAAGAATGACAAACGCTGGAGAATTGAACATGCTCAAGTGGTAACTCCCGAAGACAGAGCCTTATTTTCAAAATACTCCATAATACCTTCGGTGCAGCCCACTCATGCCACCAGTGATATGCGTTGGGCAGACAAACGCTTATGTAATACGCGCATGAATGGCGCTTACGCGTATAAAAGTTTACTAGCGCTAAATGGATGGATGCCGTTGGGTACCGATTTCCCGGTAGAGGATATCTCGCCTCTAAAGACTTTTTTTGCTGCCGTTTATCGCCAAGACACTAAAAATCAACCGATGGGTGGCTTCCAAATGGAAGAAGCCCTAAGTCCAAAAGAAGCCTTACTCGGCATGACCTTGTGGGCAGCACGAGGTAATACTATGGAACAAAAAATAGGTTCGCTTGAAAAAGGAAAACTTGCCGACTTTGTTATTTTAGCCGAGGACATCTACCCTGAAAAATATATGCTGAAAACAAAAGTAACAGGCACTTATTTGGAAGGCATTAAAAAATAAATCCTACTTTATAAACCTCTTTTAGGTTTATAAAGTAGGATTTATTTAGACAGTAAAATTGATTTAACCTTCTTTTTGATGCAAAAAAATGTGAGCGATACGCTGTAAATTCCAACCGTATCGCTCACATTTTAAATTTCATAAACTCACTCGACTAGAGTGAGATGTATATTACCCTCTCTCGTTTAAAGGAGTAAAGGAACGAGACACCGGACCTGTATATATTTGTCTCGGTCTTCCGATAGGCTGTTTGTCATCCATCATCTCTCTCCATTGTGCAATCCATCCTGGTAGACGGCCAAGTGCAAATAGTACTGTAAACATTTCCACGGGGAAGCCCATAGCTCGGTAAATGATACCAGAATAGAAATCTACGTTAGGGAACAATTTACGTTCAATAAAATAAGGATCTGAAAGTGCAGCTTGTTCTAGTTTCTTAGCAATTTCTAAAGTAGGATCCCTAACACCTAATTTCTCCAACACTTCATCTGCTGATTTCTTAATAATAATCGCTCGTGGGTCAAAGTTTTTATACACTCTGTGGCCAAAACCCATTAAACGGAACGGGTCATTTTTATCTTTAGCCTTATCAATATATTTTTGAGCATCGCCGCCATCTGCTGCTATTGCCTCTAACATTTCTATTACTTGCTGATTAGCTCCGCCGTGCAATGGACCCCACAGAGCCGCAACACCTGCAGATATGGAAGCATATAAATTTGCATGACTAGAACCCACCAATCTTACCGTAGATGCAGAGCAGTTTTGCTCATGATCTGCGTGTAAAATCAATAACTTATTCATCGCGCGCACAAATACTGGATCTAATTCATAATCCTCCGTTACGTGCTTGAATGTCATATTCAAGTAATTCTCTACGTAGCTTAGGTTATTTTTAGGGTAGATAATCGGGTGACCAATTCTATTTTTAGAGATCATAGCACAAAGCGTTGGCATTTTAGCCAATAATCTGGTAATGGTTCTCATGCGTGCTTCTTCTCCAGAATTCGGATTCAAACTTTCAGGATAAAAAGAAGATAAAGAAGAAATCATCGCAATAAGCTGTCCCATTGGATGAGATCCTGTAGGCCATGCATCAAACATATTTTGTATGTCTGTATTTACGAGGGTATGTCTTCTTATCTCATTATCCCAAGCGTCATATTGCTCTTTGGTAGGTAACTCTCCGTTTATCAGTAAATAAGCTACTTCTAAAAACTCTGCTTTATCCGCTAATTCTTCAATAGAATAGCCACGATGTCTTAATATTCCAGCTTCTCCATCCAAATACGTAATACTACTTGTAGTACTTCCTGTATTTTTATATCCAAAATCCAAGGTAACAGCTCCAGTAGCCGCTCTTAGCCCACTAATATCTATTCCTACCTCATTCTCGGTACCTACCAATAAAGGAAGTTCCGTTTCTACTCCTTGAATGCTGATTTTTGCTTTTTCTGACATTTTATTCTAATTGTCCTTAATTGGATGTTGCGAAAGTACCTTAATTTATATTTATTTAATAGTCTAACAGTCATATTTTTAGTATGTTTTTGTAAAGAATTAGATTTGTAATAAATAACAAAAAAATGTCTGAAGATATAGTACGAATTATAAGTGGATTAAACACGAAAGCGGGCTTAAAACAACATATTTACAGAAACACGCTTACGGTGTTTGAAGAACTAAAAAGATGTGCTAAAGATATAGCTGAAAAACTTACTCCTGAGGTTATCAAAAAAGATCCATCCTTAGAGGTTCAGTTTTTTGAAAAAGGCGAGTTCGAATTTCACCTTAAATTTAGTGGTGACACTATTGCGTTTATTATGCATACAAACGTATTTGCTTTCCCCCCAGAGCATGAAGTGAGTAAAATGGAGTACGTAACAGAGGCCCAAGACAGAGGATACTGCGGTATGATTATGGCCTACAATTTTCTTTCAGATTCCTTAAAGTATCAAAGACTAGGGGATATAGGCTACCTTCTTGCTCGACTATTTATAAATTCCGAAGGACATTTTTATATAGATGGACAGCGACAGTTAGGCTTTTTATTCAAAAATTTTAGCCAACAAGAAATTGACGAAACTGCCATCATCAAAATCATAGAGCAAACTATGCTGTACGCACTCGATTTTGACCTCTATGTGCCTCCTATGGAAGCCATGAGCGATATGACACTAGAACAAAAAAACTATGTAAACAATCCGAGTGGTTTTGCTACAGGAAAACGGCTTGGTTTCAAGAAAGAATAATTCAGATATTCAACTCCATCCACTCCACTCCATTGGCTGTGGCTTTGAAGGAGCTCTCTCGCATTTTATCGCTATCATACACCCACGATAAAGTATTAAAATCGTTAGCTGCAACCAGTAATTTATAATGGATTAGATTTTTGACCGCATCTGCTATTACACTGGCTTTTTTTTCGGATTGCACCTCAGCCACTATGCTTTCAAAAGTTTCTGGGAATATACACAGTCGAAGTACCTCCATTTCCAAATCTGGAAGCTCTATCATTTTAATTTTCTTTCTTTCCATTGGTATTTTAACACTTGTGATAACGGCGGCAAAATGGCCATGTACAGAATATGAAACGGCTGACCCAGCAGTATGGTTTTAAACCAACCGGATAAACTAAAAAACGTGCTAAAAGAACGATAAAACTTATTTTCCGCTAATATCTTTAGTACCACCAAAAATGCTGCTACGGTATATCCCACACTGTTAAATGACAGAAACGAGAGAACTATTACCACGTTATAGAACCACACGAAAGCAAGTATTACCGTATTTTGTTTTAGGTCATAATCGCCATTTTTGCTCGCCCATCTTATTCGTTGATTCCAAAATTCCCGAAAATGCTGAGGCCCCGATGTCATTACTATAGCATCTTGTGTTTGATTAAAACAAATACCCTCAGGGGCTGATAAGTGCACATGTTGGAGTAGGTATATATCGTCTCCGCTTGCTTTATTCTCTTTATACTTAAAAGATTCCAAAACTGTTTTGCGGTACGCCAGATTCGCACCATTACATAACATAGGTTTTTTCCAAGTTATATGTGCCGTTCCTATGGCTATAAGTGCATTAAAGTCTAACCTTACCATCTTTGACCAAAAATTAGTCGTTGCATAAAAATCTACCGGACCGCTTACCAACTGCACTTTTTCATTCGCAAAAGGATGAAGCATAGATACCAACCAAGTTGACGGTAATACACAATCAGCATCTGTTTGCAGTACAATATCCCCAGAAGCGTGCTGCCACGCCAGTTTTAAGGCTTCTTTTTTACCCGTTAATGGGTTATTCAACACGTTATACTTAAGGGAAATAGCGTTCTCCGCAATCACATTTACACTGTTATCCGTACTATGGTCGTTTATAAAAAGCACTTCTACTTGGTGATGTCCTAATTCTAAATCATTCAAAGATTTGATCAAAGCACCTAAGTTTTGTGCTTCATTTCGAAATGGAACTACGATAGTCACAGAAGTAACAAACGAATCATCAATAGTCAACGGTATCATGCTGCTCCACAGCTCAGTATACTTGCTAAGTAGGCCATAATAGCTTATTCCCATAACTAACACGACAACTATATAAACTATCATTTATTGCGTACAGTGCTGCTCACCAGGTATATAGTCCCTATTAAACCAGGCAAGATCAAGTTAATAAACCACAGGCAAGTCACAGCGTGCAAGATAGCATTATCAGAAAGTAAACTCCCAAATAATAGAGTCGTCACAAATACACGAACTCCTATGTCAGATATGGCAGGCACTGGTGCCACACTCTGCATCACATACGCTATTGGAATTAAAGCAATAGTATACACAGGCAATGAGAAATTAGAGAACAACTGCAACAGTAAAAAAAACTGTAGCGCAAAAACAGTGTATCGAATAAATGCAATCGCTACAACCTTGGCGAATAATTTTCGATCGTACTTTTTTATTAACCTAAATGCTTTTGTAATTTGTTTTGGAATTCGTGGTTTTAACCAACGCAATAATGGCTTTATAAATAAAATGAGAAGGGTAATAAAAATCATGACCATGATCAACATCCAAACCTTATTAAACTCCTGCCAAACAGAGCCATAATCACCCAAAAAAGCCATACCTACCATGCACGATAAACCTATACCATAGGTCATCATTACCTGTGCAATGTTACCTGTAACTGTGGCGATAACCACTTTGATAGGATGTAATTTTTTGAGTAACAGCCCCCGCCCTATATATTCTCCCGAACGTGCCGGAGTGAAATTACTTATTGCCATCCCTCCCAAAATAGTGAACAGCGCTCTAGTGTTAGTCAGTTTAATTTCTGATCGGATCAGCAGCTTAAATTTTTGCGCTTCAGCATTCCAATTTACCAGCGCGAGTATAAGCACTAAAGAGAATATTATTGGTTCTTCACGAAATTTAAGTACTATTTGCGTAAGAATACCATCGTCCATTTTGGATACTTGAATCACAAAAAAGTATATCGATACGATACTAAATATCCATTTTAGTATGGGATATACTCGTTTATAATCAAATGTTTGGGACGCGCGGCTCAAGAGTGTATTATCTTTAGATGGCTATGGCTACATTTGCTCCTTAGCGTGGCGAAAGATAACAATTACGATAAGATAATCTTGGGTATAGACCCAGGAACCAATATTGCTGGTTATGGTATCATAGGAATCACAAAAAATGCTATGCAGCTTATCAGTATGGGTATTTTTGATTTACGCAAAGAAACAGATTACGCCAATAAATTGAAGGCTATTTTTGAAAAGTGCACCCAATTGTTGGATACCTACATGCCAGACGAAGTAGCTCTAGAAGCTCCCTTTATGGGTAAAAATCCGCAGAGTATGCTCAAACTAGGCCGAGCGCAAGGAGTGAGTATGGCCGCCGCCCTTAATCGTCAGATTCCCGTATTTGAATACGCTCCCTTAAGAGTAAAGCAAAGTGTAACCGGTAAAGGAACTGCAACCAAAGAACAAGTAGCTGCTATGGTAAACGTATTGCTAAAGATAGAAACCAAACATTCTAAGTTGGATGCCACGGACGCTGTGGCTGTAGCAATATGCCATCATTTTATGACGAGTGGTAAGCCCGTTAAGCAAAAAGAAAGTTATGGAAGTTGGGCTAGTTTTATCAGCCAAAACCCAGACAAAATAAAATAACTAGGAAACTTGAAATGCATCAGATATAGTC
>Ga0070743_10000902_pt1 | contig 11342 bp, 14 predicted proteins | sample ColrivemetaGS697_FD_70187 | JGI IMG/M metagenome (GOLD analysis project Ga0070743, IMG submission 70187) | Estuarine microbial communities from the Columbia River estuary, USA - metaG S.697 | ecosystem: Environmental > Aquatic > Marine > Intertidal zone > Estuary | place: USA: Columbia River... | reverse complement strand
ATCGACGCCGCCAAGATCGGCCAAAACCTCGCCGACGCCTTCCTTGGCGGCCAGAATGCGATGAAGGGATTCCAGAGCGCCGTGGATGCCATCTCGGTCGGCGAAATCAGCCTCGCCTTCAAAGCTTTCTTCGAGTCCGCAAAGCTCCAGGTCATGCAGACCGGCAACTCGATCATCAACATTTTCTCTGCCGCCTTTGATACCGTCGCCGAAATCATCGCCAATGTTTTCCGCTCTGATGGCCCCACGCTCATGGTCATCAAGTCGGCTTTCGATTTCGTCGCCGGATATGTGAAAGAAAAAGTCGCCGGGTCTCTCGCCGACACTTTTGCAGGCATGGGGCCAATGTTTTCCGGCATGGCTGATAGCCTAAAACAAAGCGCCGAGGCCGGAGCCACCTCCGCCGAACTCGCCCTCCAACGCATCCCCATCGCCGCCGAACTTGCCGCCGAAGACATCGGCACAAATCTCGCTGGTAGCGTCGATCGTTTTAAAGAAAACCTCTCCGAAGCAAACACCGAGTTTTTCAATACCGGAGAGCAGGCCCAAAAAGTCGCCGACATCGAGGCCGAAATCGCCACGCGAGTCGGCGCTACAAACGCCGAACGCGCCAACACCACGGAGCAACTCGAAAAAGAAAAAGAGGCGCGTGCCGAAATCGCAGCCAAGGCCGCTGAAGATGCCGAGAAAGAAAAAGCCAACGCCGTCGCCCTTGTCGAACTCGAGACCGCCATCAACGCCGCCAAGGCCAGCGGCAACGAGCAACTCGTCAAGACCCTTGAAAGCGAAAAGCAACAACTTGAAGGCCAGCAGGAAATCGCCAAGCTCACCGAGGAATACAAGACCAAGCTCGGCGTGAATGCCGACGAAGCCGCCCGCCTCGCCACCAATTTCGTCAACGCCAAAAACGCCGCCGCCTCCATCGGCGACACCAACGCCGTCGTCACCATCACCACCACGGTGGACGACACCCGGTGGAAAGACCTCCTCGCCGAAATCTCCGCAAACTCCAACCCGAAAGCCATCGCCGTCGCCCTCGAAGTCACCGGCAAGGACAATGTCCAAGACGCCTTCGCCACGCTCCAAAACATGGAGCAGATCAACAAAAGCCATCAGGTCGCCATGGATGTCCTGGGAGCCAAGAGCCTCGAAGAAGTAAAGATGAACCTCGATGCCGTAGCCACGCCCGCCCAAGCGCAACTGGCCATGCAGATCACCGGCGAAGACGACCTGAAAAGCGCCATCGGCAACCTAGATTCTTTCAAAGGCACCAAGACCGCAAAAGCCCTCCTCGAAAAACAAGGCTTCGAGAATATCGATCAACTCAAAGACGCGCTAAAAGGCATCATCGGCGAGAAGCGCACCAAAATGATCGTCGAATCGCTCGGCGTGAAAGACGCCGAAACCGCCAAAGACGCCCTCACCGCTATCCTCAACAACGACGGAAAAAAAGCCACCATCACCGCCGACGCCGACACGACCACCGCCGAGCAAAAGATCGCCGACCTCTCCACCAAGACCGCCACCGTCCCCCTCGACGGCGACACCGCACCGCTCAAAACCTCCCTCGATCAATTCACCAGCACCGCCCAAAAGCTCACCCTCGATGCCAGCGACGCAATCAAAACCATCCGCGCCGAACTCCAGAAACCCATCAAGCTTGCCCTCTCTGGCGAGCCTCCGGAAGGTTCTGGCAACAAATCCAGCGTCCTCTCGGGCCTCGTAGAGGACATTAAAAACCTCCTTACCGAACTAAACCAAAAACTACCACAGCCTGCTCTTTTTTAAAATGAGCATTTATTTATCAAACGCAACACAATGGCCGATCTTGCAAAGCAAGCGGGAGCAAAAATTTAAAAACGGGCTCATGGCCGTCAGTGCTGAATTCATTGCGCCGAAAGACATGCCAATCGATGTGGCTGTAATCGAAAGCTCCGAAGGCTCATGCGATGTTTACCCAAACCCAATCATTAGTTTTGACACATCGCCATTTCAAAAAATATCAGCAACAGGCTACAAAATATTTGATCCACAACAGGATGAAAGTATTTTTCAGCAGTCTGTCGATTTAATTTTCGAGGTATCTTTTTTGGAGTGGGCTCGCGACGAAAACGGCCGGAAATTGTTCCCTTTACGCGAGGAATATCGCTTTGCCTCCAAAAAAATCCAGATCATTGCCGAATCTGGCACTGTTAGTGAGACATTCGATGGGCAAGTAACAATTCCAATTTTGTCGCGCCCATTAACTATTAAACAAACAAAAAATCAATGGGCCGCAAACGAAATTTTTAATCTTGGTCGCCAATACGAGCAAGACACCACAGAATTAAAATCCCCCCTTGCGACGCAGTTTTTATCGTCACTTTCCTCGCAAAGTTTCACGCCAACGATCAGCATTTACTCCGCAACCTATTCGGTAACATACAACCTCTATTTCGGCCTGTTCGTCGAACTCCCCCCCACAACATGACTAACCCGCCGATATCTTTTGAAGCTCTCGCCCAGCGCGCGGCATCTGCCGCGAGCGGGGGATATCCCTACGCAATTCGCGGTCGAGACCTCGATAAGAATTTCGTCTATGCTGCACCCGATTTTAATCTGGAAGAATTCGTAATCACAGAGAATGCAGCCGCCGGGGGCCACCAACAACGCTCCGTAAAATTAAAAGCGCCGATTATGCCAGGCGAAAAACCCGACCAATATTTAAAATGGGACGGGGTAAAATGGATTGCCACCGACCAATTCCCTAAACAAAAAATTCTTAGACCATGACAAATACAGAAACCGTTGGGTTTGAACTAATGACGCTAAATGGCATGCGCACCTTCACAGTTGTCACCACCGATGAAGAAGGCAACGATACAGTGCAAGACAACGCAGAGCCTTATTTTTGCAAAGGTATTTCAAAGACGGCCAGTGTTTTAACATTTACGGACGGCCCCTCTGGCCATTATTCAGCCCCTGCCGCCGATCCTAATTTTAGCAAGATTTATGCAAAAACAAGTTTTGGAACTCCTGTAGAAATCGGCGATCCAAAATGGGAACTTGTTAGCTTTAAAAGCACCCCTTACGGGGAAAAATACAAAAACGAAAGCAACTGGAGGTCAGTCCCAGACATATGAACCCTCCGCACGACTTTTCACAATCCGCGCAGCTGGACTCCCCGACAGGGTATCCTTATAGCATATCCGCAAGAGATTTAATGCAGAATTTTGTCGCAGCCACGGTAATCGTCAATGAGGCCACGCCGCACGGTTCAGAAAATCTACTAAAATCGGCGGGCACTGTTGGTCTAGGCGGGCATGCCACCCGAGAGTTGTATGTGGTCTCGCCGATTCCTCCACCGCCTGCCGGAGGCGGAATTTACGTTTTAGGAATCAAATTTGGCCGCATCGAATGGCTCCCAACAGAGAAATGCTAATGCAAAACCGGAAACCTGAGACCGAAAACCGGAAAGATTTTTCTTCCTTCATCCTTCATCCTTCTGCCTTCAAAAAATGACCCTCGGTCGAACATCCGCCAACAAGATCAAGATCAAGACCGACTCGCCCAAAGGCCTCCGCGCGGTGGAGTGTGCGTGTTCTAGCCCGCAGGACTTCCAGCCATGCCGCGATTGCCCTCCGTTTCTTGGTAATTTCAATTTCTCTCTATCTGGGGATCAAGTCGGAAGCCTTACGGAGTTTCAATATCCACCGATTATTTGCCCATCGGGTAATTGTGATCTTGTTCCATTTCCAAACATTCCGCCGCGCATTTGCTCTGATTCGTGGGATGCATTCGGCTCTGGTGCAGTCGGAACGAATTTGTATCTCATAAATATTAACAGGGGCTCAACAAACGGCAGGTTAAGCGGATGCTGTTGGACGCTTTCTCTTGGCGTATCCGGCACATTTGAATTCATATTTGAGGGAAGTCCCGATATTTGCGGCGTAGCAGGTTCTGATTCAGTTAATATAACCAGTTTAAATCCGGCTGGGTCTTATGATTTTACAATCTCAGCGGAATGCGTCCCGCCATTTATGGGGCCGCCAACGGATTTCAATTTCACCGTCACCGTGTCATGACCTACGAGGATTTCATGAATAAAATGCCGGAAAGTTTGCGTGAGTCGCATAAGCAAATGCGCTCGGCTTTAAACGCCGCGCACAGCTTCGCCCTTTCCGGCTTCGCGACTACCCCCCCCGAAGCACTCGCCGCCCGCGAAGCCATTTGCCGCGCCTGTCCCGAATGGGACGCGCAGGCACTTAACAAGACAGGCCGCTGCCGCAAGTGCGGATGCTCCACCTGGGCAAAACTCCGAATGGCCACCGAACGCTGCCCGATTGGCAAATGGGAATCCGTCTCCGTGCCCTCTGTGTCCTCTGTGGTTAATCCTTCCGAGCCGCTCCAGTAAACGCTCGGAGAGTCGCTCGATTTGACACCCGCCGCTCGTTCGAGCGGCATGAAACTTTTCCTCGATTCAAAAAACCGGCGGTTTGTGAAGTCCGCCGCGTCGAATGTCGCGCTCCAGACGCTCGTGCTGAAACGCCGCGACCAGGTGCCGCTCGAGGTCGTCTTCGTCGAGAACGGCGTGGCCGTCGATCCCATCCTCGGCACCCAGACCACCGTCGCGCTCAAGTCCTCCTTCTCCGACTCCAATTTTCTAGCTCTTGCGGCCCCCGGCCAAACAATCCTCGATTTGAACACATTGCCGGTCGAGGCCGCTTTCTCTCTCGACCCTGCCAGCATCGCCGCCTTCCTCGAGATCCGCTGGACCGCACCGAGCCAGGCACTCCGCACCGCCACCCTCCAAGTCGAAATTCAGAACAGCGTCATCCTCGGCGACGAAGCCACCCCCGCCGCGCTCCCCGACGGCAAAGCCACGCAACTGCAAGCCGAAGCAGGCACCGACAACGAAAAATGGATGACCCCCCTGCGCACCGCGCAAGCCATCGCGCAGCTCGCCCCGCCGCCGACCTGGGACAGCGTCCTCAACAAGCCCGCCACCTTCCCTCCCTCGGCCCACACGCACACCGCCAGCCAGATCACCGACTTCGCCAGCGCCGTCGTCGCCGTCTCCCCGCCCGTCGATTGGTCATCGCTCACCGGCAAGCCGTCCACTTTTGCGCCATCCGCCCACACGCACCTCAAGAGCGAGATCACCGGCCTCGATGCCGACCTCGCCGACCTTGCCAGCGCAGACACAGCCCTCGGCCAAAGGATCGATTTTCTCGCCGCGAACCTCGACCCAGCCGCGCTCGACTCCATCGCCGAAGCAGCCGCCGCGATCAACACCCTCCAGTCCGAAATCGACGGCAAAGCCACCGCCGCCCAAGGCGCTCTCGCCGACACCGCCCTCCAGCCTGAGCCTGTCACCTATCGCGGAGCCTACAACAACGGGCTCGATTACACTTACAACGATGTCGTCACCTACACTGACGGCCTCCTCTACATTCGCGTCAGCAACCCGAATAACCCCGGTTATCCCCCCGGTCACTTTTCCTGGGCGCTCTTCCGCCCTGAGATTGGTTCGCCTGCTTATGACCTCTGGGTTTCCGCCGAGTTCGCCAGCAAAGCCGACACGGTCCACACCCACGCCGCCACCGAAATCACCGGCCTTTCGTCCTACATCATCGCCTCGGCCCCAGGCCTTCAGATCAACACCACCGTCCGCATCGGCGACGGCACCAGCGTCACATTTCCGATTGACGGCCTAGTCAGCTCTGACCCCGAGCATGTCCTCGTCGCCCTCAACGGCGTCACGCAAACCCCCACCACCGACTACCTCGTCAGCGAAGCCACCGGCACCATCACCTTCGACTCCGCGCCCGCCAGCGGAATGCAGATCAGTTGCACCGCCCTCGGCCTCCGCACCGTCCAGCCGCCGATCGATCCCACCCTCTACCTCTACGCTTTCGACCAATCCGCCAACGGCCTCACCACCTACAGCGGCCGCCTCCTCAATGCCGACCGCCCCGCCGCGCCAGCACTCCCCGAGACCGCCACCACCTGGACGATCCGCCGATCCACTCTCTCTGCCGCCGGCCAAATCCTCGCCACCGCCTCCGCCACCGGCTCGTGGGCTAACCGGGAGACTCTTGCATTCGCATGACAACAATCACCGAAAGCAACCTAACCCAGACGCTCGACCTCTCCTCGTTCGATCTCACGCTCCCGCCGAGCGTCGTCGAATACCCGAACCGTTCGAGCTTCCCGAGCGTCGGAAAAACGGACCGCCTGTATATGGCGATGGACGAAGGCATGCCCTACCGCTGGTCACCCTCCGCAGCCGCCTACGCCCTCATGATCCCCGTCATCGATGCCGGTAATTTTTGACAATCACCCACCCACGAACAGCCAAAACCAAAACCACCAACTCCACCTAATTAGTCATGCCTAATCCTATCATTCGCATCAAGCGCGGTTCCGGTTCTCCGGTGTCGCTTCAAGTCGGGGAAGTCGCCTTCGACTCCACAAATAAGTCATTTTTCATCGGCACAGCCGAAGGCGTTCTCCCGATCGCGGGCGAGCACATCTTCGCAAAGAAGACCTTCGTTAGCGATGCAGTAGCAGCCGAGGCTTCGCTTCGCTCCGCAGCGGATTCGACCCTCACGACAAACCTCAATAACGAGATCAGCCGCGCCACCGCAGCTGAAGGCGTCATCGCCGCGAACCTTGCTCAAGAGATCATCGACCGCGCCGCCGCGATCAGCTCAGAAGCCTCCGCTCGCTCCAGCGCAGACACAACCCTCGACGGCAAGATCACGACTGAAAAAGGCCGCATCGATGCGATCCTCTCCGCCGCTGATGCCGACAAGGACACCTTCGCCGAGATCGTCACATTGATCAATTCGGTCGACACGACCAACGATTCCGCATTCGCCGGTTATGTGACCAGCAACAACGCCGCTCTCGCAGCCGAAGTCACGAACCGCACGAATGCCGACACCGCCCTCGGTGGCCGCATCGACACCGTCGAGTCCGCCGCGACAGCCCTTGCCACCCGCGTAACCGCAGCTGAGGCCGACATTAACGCCGAAGAGTCTGCCCGCGCAGCCGCCGACACGACCCTTCAGTCGAACATCACCGCCGAGGCGAGCACACGCGCCAGCGCTGACACGACCCTTCAGTCGAACATCACCGCCGAAGCGACAACTCGCGCCAGCGCTGACACCAGCCTGCAAAGCAACATCACAAGCGAGGCAACCGCCCGCGCCAGTGCAGACGACGCGCTCGACGCTCGCCTGGACAGCCTCGAGGCCAGCATCGACGGCGGCACCTACTAACCAGCCCACCAACCCCGGCGGGGCGCTCAAATAGCGCCTCGCCAAGCGGGGGTTCAAAACTCCGCAAAACAAAACCCGCCACATGGCAAATCCCATCATCAAGCCCAAATCCTCGACCGTAGCGTCGAAGGTCCCACTCGCCACAGATTTGGCTTTGGGAGAAATTTGTGTGAACCACGCCGACCGGCGACTCTATTCGCGCAACCCAAGCACGGGAGAGGTGTATAAACTGGCCGGCACCAAAGACGCCCCCGACCGCGTCTGGGCCTTCGACATCTCCGCCGACGGCACCACCACCTACCTCGGCTTCCTCCTCTACGCCGACTTCCCCAACAACGGCAGCGTCTACGACAGCGCCGCCTGGGAAATCTCCCGAACCATTTTCAACGCCGCAGGCACCACCAGCACCGAAAGCTCCGCCACCGGCGCGTGGTCAAGCAAGGCGAATCTGACCTATGCTTAGCCCTTTATACGGCCAACTCTCCCCCCTCCGCGTGCCGACGATGGCAGGGGTAAACGCCGCTCAGATCGCCGCCGACTACATCGCCGCCGTTGAATCAGCAGACGGCCAACCTTTAGAATCCGCCGTCAAAACTGCATACCAAAATTTCATCTCGGGTTGTGTGAGCGATGGTCTGTGGCTTGCGCTCAAATCATCCTGCATTTTGGCAGGGGCGCGGACTCTTTCAGGCGCACTCGTCCCTCTCGTCGGCACGGCCCCGACAAATAACAACTTTGTCACCGCTGACTTCAACCGAAAAACTGGTTTAATTGGAAACAGCACAACAAAATATCTAAATACAAACCGCCCATCAAATTCTGACCCTCAAAATAATTGCCACATTTCTATTTATCAAAATGCAACATCTTCTGGGACAAAAACCTGGATAGGGCATTATCAGGCCACTCCTTTCGTCCAGTCCGATTTATTAACTAGCGGCGGACTTGTTTATTCAAGATTAAATAGCTCGTCCACTGGAACTACTACCGCCTCGGCCACCGCATTAGGTTTTTATGGCGCAAGCCGTTCTTTCGCAGCCTCTTTTTCTTTTAAGCGACCAAATACAGCCGAGACAACCATAACAAGATCAAGCGCAACCCCCTCTTCTCTTAATAATTATGTTTTTGCAAGCAATAATGACGGGGTGCTTTCCAATGTTCACGGTGCCCGCTTGTCTTTCTTTTCAATCGGCGAATCCCTTAACCTCACCCTTTTCAACACCCGTGTCTCCAACCTCATGACAGCCCTCGCCGCCGCCATACCATGACACTCGCCGACCTCATCCAGCAGCCCGTGAGCTACGAGACCGCGAAAGACCTCGCCTTGGTCTTCAGTCCCGAACTCGCCGCGCAACTCGCCGCCGTCCAAGCCGAACACGGCAACCCCCGCCATGTCGCCAGCCCTGTCGATCTCACCGATGGCCGAAAAATGCTCTGCGCCGATTTGCTGACCGAAATCGGCCCCGGCGGCCTCTACTCCGGCGGATTCGCGCATCTCCCTGCCGAGCTATTCCCCAGCGTCGAAGTCCTCCCCATGTCTGAAGTCATCCCGCTCCTGCCCCAACCCGAAGAAATCTAAACCACCAACACCATGCTCGAACAAGTCTCCACCTCCGTAAAGTTCCTGGCTTTTTTTACAGCCAGCAAAACCGGCAAAACCGGCCTCACCGTCACCATCGACATCTACAATCCGTCTGGCACGCAGATCGTGACCGCAGGCAGCGCCACCGCCCTCGGCGGCGGGCTGTATAGCTACACGCTCTCAACCGACAATTCCTCGGAGGGTGAATACGCCGCCATCTTCAAAACCACAGACAGCACGGTTGATTCTCAGCACATCCCGAGCCTCTGGGTCCTCGGCCGCGCCGGAGTCGAAAACCTCGACGCTGCGACCAGCTCGCGCCTTGCCTCGGCCTCCTACACCGCGCCTGCAAACAGTGACATTGTGGCCATCAAGAGCAAGACCGATGCACTCCCGAGCGATCCAGCAGACCAAAGCCTCCTCGAAGCCGCCATCGCCGGAGTCACCGCCCCAAGCGCTGCCACCGTGGCCAGCGCAGTGCGCACCGAGCTCGCCACCGAACTCGCTCGCGTGGATGTCGCCACCAGCACACGCCTCGCTACATCGGGCTACACAGCCCCGACCAGCGCCCCAACGGCCGCCGCTGTGGCCTCCGCCGTCCGCACGGAATTGACCGAGATTTCAAACCTCGACGCAACCGTTTCTTCCCGCCTCGCCAGCTCGGCATACAGCGCCGCGCCGACCACCGCACAGATTGCCACCGCAGTCGAAGGATCACTCCTCAACGAAGCAGACGGCCAAGCGGTCCTCAACGCCATCGTCGGCGCCATCGGCAACCAGAACCTCAGCGAAGTCTCCCTCGTCGCCGCCGTCCGTGCCGACCTTGAGCGCAACGGCGGCAAGCTCGACAGCATCCCTACGACAGCCGCGCCTAGCGCCTCCACGGTCGCAGGTGCCGTTCGCACCGAACTCGGCACCGAACTCGGCCGCATCGATGCAGCCGTCTCCTCGCGCCTCGCCTCGGCAAGCTACACGGCCCCGACTGCCGCTCCGACAGCAGCCGCAAACGCATCGGCTGTCCGCTCCGAACTCAGCACCGAACTCGCCCGCGTGGACGCCGCCGTGAGCACACGCCTCGCCGGTTCGTCCTACACGGCGCCAGCAAACAGCGATGTCGCAGCGATAAAGGTCAAAACCGATGCCCTCAACACCGAGCGCCTCGCCAATGTGGCGACCACTGCCATCGTCGGAAATCTCATCGCCCAGGCTAACAGCTAATGAGCACAGAAGTTGTCCGAAACAGACCAGGTGTAAAAATGAGCGTCGGCGAGTTCATCGCCGCGCTCGCCCTGGTGGCAACAATTTTCTCGGCCTCCCAAGCCTGGTGGATCCTTCCCGAAAAAGTTTCCCGCGTGGAGGTGGAAAACGAAAAGCAGGAGCAGCGCCTTCAAAAGATCGAATCCACCGCCTCCGAGCGCGCCGAGACATTGGCCCGCATCGACGAACGCACCAAGCGGATCGAGCAAATCCTCGCCAACCGCCCGTGAGCGGCCTTTGACACCCCGCCGCGAAGCATGAAAGCAATCTTTTACATTCTCGACAGAGCCTCCGAATCGTCTTCCTGGAGGGGTGCGATTTTACTGGCCACTGCTCTGGGCCTGCGTCTGGAGCCCGAGCTCCAGAACCAAATCGTGGCGGCGGGGCTTGGCCTTACGGGATTGATCAATCTCCTGCGAAAGGAAAAATGAATCCTCCGCGAGTCGCGGCGACCATGGTGATGCTCGGCTGGATCTTTCTGGCAATTAGTTTCCTGAGCGGATGCGTGGCCGTCCCGATGCCTCCCTTCGGCGACCGCATCGGCGAGGCTGGCACTTTGCACCTCCGCACTACGATCCGCTTCGAGCCACGCCTCAGCGACAGCGAGTCCAACAACCGCGACCTCTGGAACGCATTCGGAGAGTTCCAAAAAACCCTGCCTGCTCTGAAGGACAAATGATTTCGCTCCTCGCTCGATTTTTCATGCTGCCACGCCCGGCGCAATCCCCCGCGCCCGCGCCTGAGTCGAAGCCCGCGAAGCCATCAGCAAAGCCAGCCAAAACCTCTGGCCTCCTCAAGCCCGAGCCAAAATACTACCAACAGACCAACAAGCGCACGCCCAACATTTCAGCCGGCCGAGTGATCAAGCCGACCCACATCGTCCTGCACCACTCGAGCGGAGCCTACGCCGGCAGCGTATCGTGGTGCATGGACCCCATCAGCAAAGTCAGCTATCACTGCATCATCGCAAGAAACGGAAAACGCACCGTCCTCGCCCTCCCCACCCAGAGAACCTGGCACGCCGGAGTCTCAAGCTGGCAAGGCCGCAAAGACGCCAACTCATTCAGCGTCGGCCTAGCCTGGGAAGGTGACACCTACACCACGCCCTTGAGCGAAGACGCCCTCCTCTCCGCCGTCGAATATCTCCTCCCCATCCTCCGCGAACACCACATCCCCCTCGCCAACATCCTGCGCCACGCAGACATCGCCCCCGGCCGCAAAGACGACTGCTCCCCAGC
>Ga0070743_10000891_pt1 | contig 11408 bp, 6 predicted proteins | sample ColrivemetaGS697_FD_70187 | JGI IMG/M metagenome (GOLD analysis project Ga0070743, IMG submission 70187) | Estuarine microbial communities from the Columbia River estuary, USA - metaG S.697 | ecosystem: Environmental > Aquatic > Marine > Intertidal zone > Estuary | place: USA: Columbia River... | reverse complement strand
CCTGAACCTACGTCAACTTTAGAACCAACACCCATTCCAACTTCAGATCCAACTCCAACCCCTGAACCCACACCAACGATTGAGTCTCCAAGTACCCCAAGTCCCACATCAACACCACAAGAATGCATTATACCTCATACGGTAAACACAACAGTTATTATTATATGTGGTGTGAATTTCTCAACATCATTGTCATTGGCTTGCCAATCAAAAGATAATCTTAATTCGGGGGCATGTTATGGAAGTGTGGGTAGTTGGTCATTATATAGAGATACCGATGGAGACCCATCGATTGGAGATGTTTTCTACAGGTATAGTGACAAATGTACACCATTCACCTTTTTAAATGGTTATGGGATTATAGAAGGGTCTACTGAATTTATTTTATTAAATTTCACTGATGGTGTGGTGACCGAAATCGTTGATTGTAGTTCTTTACCCACACCAACCGAAACACCGGTACCCACATCAACAGAAACACCATTACCAACAAGTACTGAGACACCATTACCTACGGCAACCACTCTTATAAGTTCAATTACGTTAGCGTACAATTATAGTCTTGGTATGGGATCATTGTCATTTAGTGGAATGACGACAAATGAGTTGGGGGATGCAACGTGTAACTCACTTGCCGCCAACTACCAAACTCAAACTTATTATGGTGATACGTTAGGTTTGGGTACACAATTTACAAATGAAAATAATATTCATACTAATCAATTTTGGGTTACAAATCAATATTACGGAACTCTCCAAGGACCTTTATGGGTGGATGGTTCCACAGAATATATAATTGAAACCGACGTGAATGGTGTTGTTATAAGATATGAACCTTTTATCGTTCAATGTACACCAACACCCACCCCAACACAAACTTAAGTACACTATTCATCGGTATTAATGAAACATCAAACACACACATGGATGGTTACATATTTGAAATGTTAATGTTTGATAAAGAATTAAGTTCAGAACAGATATCAAGTGTGGAATCACAATTAACAAATAAATGGTTCCAAAACTGTTAGATAACTAATGTTTTTACTATTTATATAGAAAAGTAAAAATGTCATTGGAGATAACAGGTTTTACCACAAATTTAATTGATTGTGTCTCATCTTTAGGTGGGGACTGTTGTCCTATCGACCCAACATTAATTGTGAAACCGTGGGCATATCAAATTGATACTCACGGAGGTACAGATAATTGTGATTTTATCGTTAAAAGAAGACCCGAAAAAGGTTGGACATTAGATTTCGTTTTTAATAGGGAATCACAACCATGGTCAAATGGTGGTCCCTTCTATTTTATTGGTGCCAGAGATGAACATAGTGCACCACTCTATGCTGATAATAACCTTTCATTTAGATTCACCTCAGATGGTAGGATAGAGTGGAGAGCTTACAGGTATTCAGGTGAATGTATTAATGAAGTCTACCAAGAATCGTACTATATAGATTCGGGAGTGACACCCGTCCTTTGTTATAACGGGACGTTAAAGGATTTTAATATTACCATAGTATTTGATAGACACCTAAGACTTACCGAATGTGATATTGAAAACTCGGGAGGGTGGAATGATATGATCACAGGTGAGACGATAACCAACGCTCAAGGTGTGGTATTATCTGGTGAGACGGAACAACGTGTTTACATTGAAGAATTGAATAAGGATTGGAACGACGAGAGATATGCCCGTTTAGGTACATTAAAAATCTATTTAAATGGGAGACCAATTTATAAGAAAACTGATTGGGAGGAGGTTATACCTTCAACAAGAGGATTCCAACCATTCATACAATTATGGGGTGGTGGTGCTTCAGGATCGGGTGGTATACATACAGGATCTAACTTATTTAATTTAAAAAGACTGAAATACATGGAGGAACCATTAAACTTTGTTAATGTCTACCACCACTACATAGTATCCACTAAACCATATTACGATATTAATGAATGTAATGAAGAATGTGTGGATACAATTACGGCATACACCGATAGGGCTTTATTAACAAATGAAAATGAGTTCATTTTAGTTGACGGTGATGATACTATAATATTTTAATATAAAAAGATAAGATGGCATTTAAAAGAATCGATCAATTATCCGGCTTAACAACCCCAATCGCAAATGCGGTTATCCCCATTGTACAAGATGGGGTTACCTATAAGATCACACATGACGATTTAAAATTAAGTATTACTGAGGGGGAACTTTTAGATACTAACGTTTTTAATCAATACACATCATCCATATCCCCCGTTTCATCGTCAGTCGATGAACTCGTAAACCTAACGGGGAGTTTAATTGACCGATTAGACGTTTTAGAGTTATTTTCATCATCTTTAGATAATGATTTTGCTACCGACTTTGAGTTACAAGAACAACGAGAATATTTTAACACATACACCTCATCAAATAATAATGTCAATACCCAACAAAACGAAAGATTAACGGCATTAGAGGGTAATCAAACGGATCATTCACTACAAATCAATTCATTAGAATTTGAAAGTTCATCTATCCGTAATGATTTTAACACATACACATCATCCACAGATTCTCGATTCTCGAATCACGAATCTCGAATTGAGTTATTGGAGTTTGAAACCGGATCATTAAACTCTAAGATAGAAATTGAGAAGGGTAGAATAAATTCAATTCTATTGTTATCCGACGCGGATAAAGATTCGTTCTCTGAAATTGTTGAGTTAATTAATTCCGTTGACACTGAGAATGATAATATTTTCGGATCATACGTCTTGGAATCGAATGGTAGATTTTTATCATTAGAGACCGAATCGGGTTCAATTAGGGGTGATTTTAACACATATACGTCATCAACTAATGAGAGATTAGGTAGTGTCGAATCTAAAAGTGGATCGTGGATTACTATTGATGATTTACCCCCACAACCAACACCTCAACCAACCCCAATCCCATTAGATTTAACCCCGATAAACGATCGGTTAAATTCTTTAGAAACATTAACGGGATCTTTAGACACAACTTATTTAAGTATATCCGATTTTACGGAGTATGTGAATTCAATGAATCTAATAATCGATGATTTGAGATCTCAAATCTCGGCGTGTTGTCCAACACCAACACCAGAACCAACGGCAACCGAAACTCCTATTCCAACAGCAACACCTACGGATACACCATTACCTACTAGTACAGAAACTCCTGTTCCAACAGCAACACCAACCGAAACTCCTGTTCCAACACCAACTCCCACGATTGTTAGCTATCAACAAACATTAGTTTGGCAGACGACTACAATGGGTACTATAACCACATACTTAAACTTAGCTTGTTTAGGTGCTGAATGTTTAACATCAGGGGATTGTCTTGTTCAAAGTTCCGTTAACGTATGGACCACAGGAAGTACTGTAAATGTTGGTGATATTTTTTATAATGACCCTAATTTAGTAAATGTTGGTGTTAATGATAACTTTTACGTGTTATACTCAAATGGGGTTTACTCAGCAGTCGAAGTTACAAACTCATCATTAGTTCAATACGGAGTATGTCCAACACCGACCCCAACAGCGACAGAAATACTACCAACACCCACACCATCTAACACTGAAGTTCCAACACCAACACCTACAGATACCCCCGTACCAACGGCAACACCTACGGACACACCAGTACCAACGGCAACTGAAGTTCCTCCAACGGCAACACCTACGGATACTCCGGTACCAACAGCAACTGAAGTTCCACCTACACCAACTAGTACAGAGACACCAGTACCAACAAGTACTGAAGTTCCACCTACACCAACGGACACTCCAACCCCAACTAGTACAGAGACACCAGTACCAACAAGTACTGAAGTTCCACCTACACCAACTAGTACAGAGACACCAGTACCAACAAGTACTGAAGTTCCACCTACACCAACAGCAACTGAAGTTCCTCCAACGGCAACACCTACGGATACTCCGGTACCAACAGCAACTGAAGTTCCTCCAACGGCAACACCTACGGATACACCAGTGCCTACTAGTACAGAAACTCCCCCACCAACAAGTACTGAAGTTCCACCCACACCAACACCTACGGATACACCAGTACCAACACCTACGGATACACCAGTACCAACAGCAACTGAGGTTCCTCCAAGTCCCACACCAACGGCAACTGAGGTTCCACCAACACCAACAGATACGCCAGTACCGACAGCGACACCTACGGATACACCAGTCCCTACACCAACGGCCACTGATGTCCCACCAACGGCAACACCGACAGATACCCCTGTACCAACTAGTACTGAAACCCCAACTCCGACACCAACATCAACTGAAGTTGAGGGTAACACATTATTCGTTCACATACCAAATATTTAAAATATGACTTTTGAAGAATTAAAAAATATTACAGAACAATACCAACTATCAACGGGTGATGAAGTCGTTGCGGTTGGTTACGGAAATAAAACCGTTAGTGGTTCTATAACCGAAGAAAAATCAATAATCTTTACGGTTAAGGAAAAGAAAAGTCTTGATCAATTAAGACCTGAGGAACTATTACCCGAATTAATTAAAATTGACGGAATTGATATCTCAACAGATGTTATTCAAGGTATCCCTCAATTAGTGGTAGGATGTGATCCCGATTTTATATCGTGGCAAACCGATCTACCAATAAACAGAGAGACATTTAGACCATTAAGGAGTGGTGTTTCAGTCACTAACTTCACTAAATTAAGTAACTACGTAGGTACGATGGGTTTTATTGCGATCGATAATGAGAATGGGTCATTAGTCGGGGTTTCCAATAATCACGTTTTAATTAATGACGCGTTTATCGCCTCTGATAGATCAATTGATGGTGTAAAAACAAATGTTGATGGTGATTTGGTTGTACAACCTAATGAACCGGGAAATTCTCGCGAGTCAAATTCGATTGGTTTGGTTAAAAAGTACGTACCACTTAGAACGACTGGCTTTAATTATGCGGACGCGGCAATGACTACATTATCAAGTACCGACATTGATGGTGAATCATGGATTCAAGTTGGTCTATCGACTGTCGATGCACCACCACGTTTCGCAACCACAGGAGAGATTGATATCATTTTATCAACAAATTCCGACTTATTCAGTGCGGGTCGTACTACAGGGGCAAAAGGTGAAGGTTTAACTAAACTTAAACCATTCGCGTCACCTGTGGCCATACAATTAAATTATGATAGACAAGGTGTTGAGGTACCCGTAACAATGTCTCGTTGTTTTGAATATATAGCAGAATTTGATGGGAATCAGTGTCCTTACCCAATTGCGGGTGGTGATTCGGGATCTGCAATTCTCACATATTATAATAACGAATGGTTAATTATTGGTTTGGCGTTTGCGGGTGTATATTCGACAAACCCCGATACGGGATTACCAGCTCCGTACTTTGGAGTTGCTAATAGAATAGATGATGTGGTGTCGTCGTTAAACATCTCCGCATGGGATGGGACCTCACCCAATTTCTCGAATCTTGGACAACCAAAAAAATTAGTGATTCAGGGACACGATAGTAGAAAAGTTATTGTACATGAAGGTTTAGAATATTGGCAACTTGGATTAGTGGATTCTCTGTTAGTGACACCGAACCCAACAACAGTTCCGTCACCAACCCCAACATCAACACAAATACCCCCTGACCCTACACCGGTACCACCAACAGCAACACCAGTACCTCCGACACCAACATCAACTGTCGTACCTCCAACCGCAACACCAACATCAACACCAGTACCTCCGACACCTACACCAACAGCGACGTTGACGGTATATACTTTATCACTACAAGGACAATCAGGTCTTGATGCGTGTGGATTCGGTTACGTATCTATCGAAAAGAACGGAAGTGAAGTTGCTAGATTAAATAAAACAACGGGATCAAATAGTGCGACGTGGAATAGTGGTAACATAACGTTCACCCAATCGGACATCATGTATGTTCGTTCCGTTTCTAATGGAATGACAGGATCGGGATGTACTTCCTATGGCGACACAAGAGTACAATCGGTTGTAAACGGACAACCAAAAACAATATCACTGTTTCAGGGGGCAAATTACCAAACATTCCAATTAACCAACTCCAATCAAACAATAACGGGATATTTTATTCCAGAACCATTCTAACCCAATATTTATCAATATGGAATTTTTTATACGAAAAGGGGCGACAGACCCAATATTAAAAATGAGGTTAATTGATGACGGGCGAAATGATAAGTCATCCTTAAATGACTTGCTCGAAAATTCAAATATCACATTTGAAATGTTTGACATAAAAACAGAAGAAGCTGAAGTTTTAGATGGAAAATGTTTCTTAACTACAAGGACTAAAAAATACGACCAAACAACGGAGGAGTATTATATCACATATAGATTTACTGAAGAACAAACTCAGAATGTCGGTAAGTATGAAGGTTTTATAACCGTTCAATTTTTAGATACCGATTTACAACCAACAGAAAAATTGATTGTACCCATTAGAGAAAAGTTGTTTATTAATATCATCTAATTTGATTTTTTGATTTAATTTACGTATATTTGTAAGTAAGACAAACTACACAATTAAGTGTAAGCAAATGTGTCATCTGAAAAAAATATACCATAATGAAAGAAATCATTTCTCAGGAAGTTATTGAGACTTTCCTAAACGGGGCCGACCCCGAAGAATTTATCGTTGGGTTAGAATACGAGTACAACTCCAACACAATCTACAAAATCATTCAAGACCCCGTATTAGGGAAAATCATTAAACGAGACACGTTGATGCCGTTTCTATGGTGTTCCGATTTAACGGGTCTAAACTTCTACGGAGACAGTAAGGCACTTCAAAGAAAGAAGATGGCCGAATTCGGTATTATTATCGAAACGTTGGATACTCACGAAAATGAACGATTAGCCGCTGGTTACAATTATTTAGTTAAGAGTACAAAGGGTTATAAAGAACTCTTAGGGTTTTTTAGACAAGGTGGTATTAATCCATGGGATGATAGTGTGAGAGATCGGTTTATATTATTAAACCCAAAAGAACAATTTCTAATACAGAAAGAAAAAAGACTATTCAAAGGAATCGAGGAATATTCTGAAGTACATAGATTAGTATTCGATATCGAGACCACAGGATTAGATCCTGAGGAAAGTAAGATCATTCTTATCGGAATGAAAGATAATCGAGACTTTGTTAAGATTATTGACGCATTTGGTGAAGACGGTGAAGAACGTTGTATTAGGGAGTTTTTTGAATATGTGAAAGAGTTAAAGCCCACGATTTTTGCGGGGTACAATTCAGCATCTTTTGACTTTCCATTTATTATTAGAAGAGCCGAGATATTGGGTATGGATGTCCAATCAATGACACAAGTTTTCACAACAGATGGTTTGAAGACAAAGGAAGGTATGTTGAAATTGGCGAATGAAGTTGAGACATTCCAACAACATATTATATGGGGATTCAATATTCTCGATATCGCACATTCGGTTCGTAGAGCACAGGCAATTAATTCCGAGATTAAGTCATGGGGTCTAAAATACATCACAAAATATCTCGAAGCTGAGAAGGCAAATCGAGTTTATGTTGATGGTGCGTGGATATCTAAAATCTATTTGGATAATGAAAGTTATTACATGAACCCTGTTTCGGGTGGGTATAAAAAGATAGGTTCACCTGGTACTGATAATCTTTTAGAGAAGTTCCCCAATAAATTTGAAATATGGACAGGTCGTAAGATCGTCGAGCAGTATTTGGAGGACGATTTATATGAAACGATGGTTGTGGATGATTCATTCAGTCAATCAACATTCTTACTTTCTAAGGTGGTACCCGCAACTTATGAAAGGGTATCTACAATGGGTACTGCGACATTATGGAAACTAATAATGTTGGCGTGGTCATATAAACATAATTTGGCTGTCCCCGCAAAAGACGAAAAACGACCAATCACCGGTGGATTATCACGTTTATTAACTGTTGGTTACTCAACTAACGTTGTGAAGTTTGACTACTCTTCACTATACCCATCAATTCAATTGGTTTACGATGTATTCCCCGAATGTGATGTGATGGGGGTTCAGAAATCGATGTTGAAGTATTTCCGAAATGTCCGTATCAAATATAAAAAATTAGCCGGTCAATATAAGAAATCAGATCCTGAGTTAGCCGAGAAGTACGATCGTAAACAATTACCGATTAAAATCTTTATTAACGCCTACTTCGGTTCATTATCCGCACCTCACGTGTTCCCATGGGGTGATATGAATATGGGTGAGATGATTACCTGTACAGGTAGACAGACACTGAGGATGATGATCATGTTCTTTAAATCTCGAGGATATAAGGCACTAGTTATGGATACGGATGGTGTGAACTTTTCATCCCCTGAAGATATTGACGACCGAACTTATGTCGGTAAAGGATTAAATGAGTTGGTAGAGGCCGGTAAATTATACCAAGGGATTGAGGCGGATACCGCAGAATTTAACGACATCTTCATGAGAGGTGAGATGGGATTGGATATTGATTATGTCGCACCCGCAACAATAAATGTATCTCGTAAGAACTACGTACTTAAAAAACCCAACGGTGGTATTAAATTAACAGGTAATACTATCAAATCTAAAAACCTTTCGGGTTACATTGTTGATTTCTTAGATGAGGGGTTGAAGATGTTGTTGGATGGTGATGGGGTTAGTTTTGTGGAACTTTATTATTCGTACATTCAAAAGATTTATGATAAACAAATTCCATTGGCGAAGATCGCAAACAAATCGAGGGTTAAACAACCTATTGCGGATTACCGCAAACACATTCAGAAAAGAACTAAAAGTGGTTCTTTAATGTCTCGACAAGCACACATGGAATTAATATTAAAGAACAATTATCTACCTAGTTTAGGGGAAACGATCTTCTACGTTAATAACGGAAAATCAAAAGGTGACGGTGATGTTCAAAAGTTGACGAAACCAACTAAAAAACAAATGACGGAGTATTTTGAGGAATTTGGAACTGAGATGCCACCAAATTATGTGAAGATTAATTGTTACATGATTACCGAGAAAGAAATGTCAGACAATCCGAATATGTTAGGTGATTATAACGTACCTCGACACATTACGGCATTTAACAAACGAATCGAACCACTATTGGTTGTATTCAACACCGAAATCCGTGATGATATTTTGGTAGACAAACCTGAGGATCGACAGTATTTCACACCCGAACAATGTAAGTTGGTTATGGGGTATCCATTAAAAGAAGATGGTCAAGATAACTTTGAAGAAGTAATGACCCTTTCAGATGGTGAGGTAATATTTTGGAACCGAATGAAGTTAGATCCTTTCTTTATGTACTTAGACGATAGTATAGAACACGTGGACCCGTATTGGGTCGAACTTAACAGAAAGGTTGTAAACTACGAATTAGATTCGGTAAAAAGTAATGATGAGGAGATAATCGAACGTAACGGTCACGATTATGCCAATCACTAATATGTGTTTATATCACATTAAATGGTGATTGCATAGGACGGTACTTCATGGCCTTATTTAAATTTTCGGCCTCATTACCTTTCCTCTCTAACATTTTATCAGGACGTAACCTTTCAAGTCTCTGCATCAGTTCTTCAGTTAACTTTAGTTTTTCATCTTTACCTTCAGTGAGTAATGATGTGTAATCTAACTTAACTTGACTGTCAGGGACTTGTAGGTCTCCTGAGAATTTGGAATAGATCCTTCCTAACCCTTCTTTCGAATATGCAATTAAGTACTTACGTACCCAATTCTGTGCGGGTTTGTTCATGGTTTCCCATGTGAGTTGGTCTGTCTCGATATCGGAAGGTAACTTCACAATATCTTTATTCTTTGCTAAACAGTCATCCCTATCGTGGGTGTCGTAATACCAATACCACACTTTATGATTGTGTTGTTGAATTGATCCGAAATCAAATCTACCACCAGGTACATTGTAAAGATGTATTAATTTTTTACCTTCAGGTAGTGCGGTAACTCTATATGTTAATTCTCCCCCGATAAGTCGATTCTTCATACTACGGTCTTGCATTCTCGCCAATAGGTCATAGGCCGGCATCATGAAATAAGATCCTGACGTACCCATTTGGGCAAAACCACCAACACCACCAAAACCAACACCACCAAGACCACCGAATCCACCTAAGAAAGGATCAACAATGGAGTCAGTTAATTCCGCCCTTGTATACCACAGTAATTCATTCAATTCCCTACCTGCGGGTATCTCATACGTTTGTTGATTGGCAACCAATGTGATGTAATCTTTTTTCAAAACAGAGTCACCACCCGTTTGTAAACCAACAATTTTAGAATAAGAATGTGAATATTGTGTTTCGTAATCCAATGATCTAGAAGTGAACGCTCTCGTTAAGGATTGAGTATCGATGTCTAATCCCGCTAATGAGGACCACTGTGACTCGATTAACCAATCACTTACATACTGTTCATATTCTGAAATAGACAATTCCAAGAAAGTATCAAGTTGTTCCTCCGTCAATTCTATTGATCGAACTGGCATACCTAAAAGGTGGAAAATTTGCGTATATAACTTCTCTTTGTTATCTGGTGTTATGATAGTACTAGCCATAATTTGTTTTATTAATATAAATAGTTTATATTTGGTATTATTCGCGATATACATGGCTATAGATTTAGAAAAATTACGTAAAGACCCCCATATCATCACATCAGATACTGCAGGGGCCGCATTAAATAGACATAACAATAATGGTGAGTTTGCCCGTTTCATTAAGAAAAACATAATGGAATGTGACTTTGATGGGGACACATATATGATCGGACCAAACCCTAACACATACGGTAACGGTGAGGTTGGGGTTTTACAAAAGGTGGGGAATAAGTGGGTTTGGTCATGGCACAATACTATAACAACTAATTGGAGTTCTCATTTAGTCATTTACGAGACGTATAATTTAGTATGTAAAAATTATTTGGGTTTAGAACCGTTAAGTAATGAAGAGATTCTATCGTCAGTGGACACAGTTTACGAAAAACTCACATCCCTGTTTGAGACTTTTCGCAACGAAATTTTTACCCCTATATCAACCAAAAAAACATCCCCATTTTGGCAGATGTATTTCATATGTCAAAACACGTGGAATAAAAGTCTTATAGATGAAATAAAGTTTATTCGATCGGTATTCGATAATGATGTTACGGTAGTTAAAAGTTACGAAAGAGGTTCGGCTTCCGATATTAGGGGTGGGGTTGATTTTACTGTAAATGATTTAACCTACCAACATAAATCTATTTCCTTCTTAAGGGATGGTGAGTATTATATTTTATTATGTTATATTAATAAATCGAAACATTCAGGAGTTAACCGATTAGTGTTTGAG
>Ga0070743_10000864_pt1 | contig 11620 bp, 10 predicted proteins | sample ColrivemetaGS697_FD_70187 | JGI IMG/M metagenome (GOLD analysis project Ga0070743, IMG submission 70187) | Estuarine microbial communities from the Columbia River estuary, USA - metaG S.697 | ecosystem: Environmental > Aquatic > Marine > Intertidal zone > Estuary | place: USA: Columbia River... | reverse complement strand
ATTACTAACTTAGGAACACCGACTGCTTCAAGTGATGCTACAACAAAACAATATGTTGATCAAAAAACAGATCAGCTAAATGATATCGGCGATGTGACTATTACAGGAACAGGCGCTCCAATCACTAGCAACATTTTAGCATTTGTAGGAACTAATCAACAAAGTGTAAATGTTGAAGTAACTGGCGATATTGGACTTACATATACATCAGGCAATAGTATTACAGCAAATATTAATAGTGGTGTTATTGTTGACAACGATGTTAATGCTAGTGCTGCAATCGCACAAAGTAAACTAGCACTTGATGATGCTACAGCAGCAGCAACAGTAGGCGCAGCTACTAAAGGTATTGCAAGTTTTGATAATGCAAACTTTGAAACTACAACTGGATTTGTTGGCATTAAAGCAGGTGGTGTTTCAAACGCCGAACTAGCAAACAGTAGTATTACAGTTGGTTCAACAAGTGTTGCACTTGGAGCATCGTCAACAAGTTTAGCAGGATTAACTGGCTTAACATTTACAAGCGGAACTATTACCGGCACTGTTGGCATAAACATCACTGGCAGTATTACACACACTGGTAACATAGTTGGTCCAGTCAATGCTGGCTCCGACAACGGTGTAAGCATTGGTAGTAACACAAACAGATACAACACAGTTTGGGCAACAACATTTAATGGTGAAGCAACTGCTGCACTATATGCTGACCTTGCAGAAAACTATTTAGGCGATGCAGCATATGCGCCAGGAACAGTACTAGTATTTGGCGGTGATGAAGAAGTTACTGCGTGTACTACAAAAGGTGATACTAGAGCAGCTGGTGTTGTAACAACCAATCCAGCACACTTGATGAACAGTGCATTACAAGGCGAACACGTTGTAGGTTTAGCATTGCAAGGTAGAGTACCGTGTAAAGTTATTGGTAAGGTTGCCAAAGGAGACATGCTTGTTACAAGTGCAGTTGCCGGTTATGCCATTGTTAACAACACACCAGGTGTTGGCCAAGTTATTGGTAAAGCAGTTGGAACAAAAGAAGACAGCGAACGTGGTGTTGTCGAAGTAGTAGTAGGAAGAGTATAATGGCAAAGCAAACTATTAACGTAGGCACAAAAGTAAACAGTGGAGGGGGAGATCCCCTCCGTAACGCTATGATAAAAATCAATGAAAACTTTACAGAAGTTTATGCAGATATTGCAGCATTAGCAGATGGACAAGTCAACACTGATATCAAAGGCAGTGTGTTTGCAGACGACAGTACTTTGCTTGTAGATGCTATAAACGGCATTATACCAGGTTATATTAGTTTAGCAACATTGCAAACAGAAGCAGCAGCAGCAACAGATTTTGCAGACTTCCAAGCAAGAATAGCAGCATTGTAAGTATACGATAAATATTAAAAAGAACAGGATGTAATAATGGCAAATAGATTTCCACTAGTAGTAGACACAGACGACGGTAATAGACTAAAAGAAATACCAAGCGGTGATAGCTTGGATTTCTCAAGTGTAGGTATTGCCAACCTAACTAGTTTAAGTGTAAGCGGGTCATTGAGCAGTAGTACAATGGCTACTACAGGTAATGTGTCGGTAGGCGGTACATTAAATGTTACTGGTGCTAGTACAATATCTACACTAACAGCAACTACTATGACAGCAACATCTCTAACACTTAATGGCAATGCTGTTGTTCCGCAAATACAAAGTGACTGGACTGAAACAAATACCGGAAGTGCTGCTTTTATTCTCAACAAACCTGTTCTAAATCAAATCGATAATCTTGATGATATTGGAGACGTTTTTGTTTCTGATGCTATTTTAAATGATGTACTAACATATGACGGAACAAGTTGGCAAGCATCCCCAGCAGCAGGCGGAGTTCAGTTATCTGATTTTAGTGTTGTAACCAATCCAGCAAGCGGACAAGGAAGTTTGATATACAACGCTGCTGGTGTATTTACATTTACTCCAGCAAATGCACTAACAGCAGGTTCAAATATCAGTTTGCTAACCAACGACAGTGAATTTACAACCATTGCAGAGATTAATACAAACAACTATTTACAACAAGGCGATGTTATTGGCAGTGGTAGAATTACAGCAACGGCAGCGTCTGGACAAGTTACATTGACATTTGATGCTACAGGGTTGTTGACGCTTGAAACTGATACATTAGCAACTGTTACATCACGTGGTGCAACTACTACAACTGCAATCGAAGCAGATGCATTTAATCAAGCACCTACAAGTACAAGCACTAATACATTAAAAGATGTTAGTATCGAAACACTTGATATTTTAACAAGTATTACAAGTACTTCTTCCAACTTTAGTACAGGCGGAAATATAAGTGCAACCACAGGTACTGTCACTGGAAATACAGTAACAGCTTCAAGTACATTAAATGCACCATTGATTGCAGGAGTTGGTTCTATAACGAATACTGCTACAATCTCTGTAAATCCAGGAACAAACAATGCTCTTAAGATTGACAGTGGCAGATTAGAATTATTAGCAATCACATTGCCACCGACATCGCCATTAGCAGGACAGATATTCTATGATGGTGGTGCATTCTACGGATATGTAGGTGATAACGGTAGTGGCGCTGCTGGTGCAGTAACGTTTCCAGCATTTTACTCAACACTTGGATTACAACTTCCTGCATTTGAAAATGCTGATTTACCATCAGCAGCAGAGGGATCTAATGAAGGAATGATAGCATGGGATTTAACAAATGGTAGTGTTGTAGTATTTAATGGAACAAGTTGGGCAAACGTATAATACTAGTTTCTGATAAATATATAAAACGGAGACTAACATGGCTATTCAAGATATTAATGTAGGATTACTTGCTAACGACGGTACAGGTGATGATTTACGAGAAGCATTTATTAAGGTAAATCAAAACTTTGATGAACTAGACTTACGAGTTGCAGGATTTACAGATATCACTGCTGCGAACATCGGCGATGCTGGTTACGGAGTATTTGCACAAGAAGTTTCAGATACATTTCAGTTTAGAAAACTATTAGTCGATCCATTGTATTCAGATACAATGAGCATACGTATTAGCGATGATGGTAATAATGTTTATTTTGCTAGTTCGACTGCATATACTAGAATAACTGATGGAACCACAAGTGCTGTTGTTTCTCCAACAACTTTTATTACAATCAATGGTACTGGTGCTGCACAAGCAACAGTCGCAGGCGGTGTTGCTCCTAGTATAACAATAGATAGTTTGCTTTCAAGAGAAACAACTCCAACACTTAATGCAACACTAAATGCTAATAGCAATCCTATTACCAATATTACTTCTCTTAATGATATTACTATGTCCGAACTTGAACAAGCGTTTGAATGGGACTTTGGAGATTTAACAAGAAATAGAACTAGCATTATTGATTTTATTTTAAAATCGATAGATGTTGACTTTGGTACAAATCAAGATGTATTCTCGCCTGCTGATGGCACTGCTGATTTTGGAAATAGTAACGCAACATTTGATGAAACTTTGTAAGGGGATATAAATGGCATTACCAAGCTGGACTAAGATATCAGGATCAGAGCTTGCAAGTATACAAGAAAGAACTGATGTTAGCATTGCGCTACCACTAGAAGAAACAAGTGGTATAACAGTTACACTAATATCCGGTGCTTTGCCGACAGGTCTTCGTATTAATGATTATCGTATAAAAGGCGTTGCAGTTGAAGTTTCAAAAACTACCGAGTTTGAGTTTGTTTTAAGAGCAAGCAACACTGATGGTATTGCTGACAGAACTTATAAAATCGTAGTAGAAGGAGCTGATGCTCCTGTATGGCAAACCCCTGAAGGCGAACTAGGACTAACTAGAAGTTTTAGAAATCAATACTGGGTTGATACATTTAATACAAAATGGGGTATATACGAATCAAATGCTGGCAGCAGTTGGTCATTAGTTGATGTTGATGTATATGAAACTATTCCAAGTAGAGAAACTGGAAGTAGTGGCGACTATGCGTATGTAAGCAGTTTAAAACAGTTTTGGTATAAAGTTGATACACGCTGGTATAGGATAAACACAACACAAATACAAGGTATACTAGGAAATGATAAAACACTTGCTATATCAAGTACTGTTCCAAATCCAAACATAGATGATTTTTGGTTCAATACTAATAAAAGTAACGATGGATTAAGTTTAGTATTAAAGTATTGGGATGAAGTTGCGCTAGTTTGGAAACCATTGGAGTATGTTGTAAGTAAAACTCCGCCTATATCACCCTTCGAAGATCAGATATGGGTGCATATTTTTGATGACACATTTGATTTTGAAATAAAAGTTTATAATGATAGCGAAAATATTTGGGAAATAGTTGATGCTACTTATAGTACAACACCTCCAGATAGACTTAATATTGCCTATTTTATTTTAGACAGTAGCATAGTTGATTTCCAGCTAGAAGCTATAGATAGAGATCTAACAGCAGGACAGAGTTTAAGATATTTTATTGCAGACGACGACGGCGAGTTGCCTCCTGGTTTAAAACTATCAGAAGATGGAAAAATATCAGGTATTGTTGATCCATTATTGTCATTGGATGTAGATGATGCAGCTGGGTATGACACTGGCGAGTATGATACAACACCTTTAGATTTAGTTGTACTAGATGATGACGGTTACGATAGCTATTTTTATGATACTACATTCTACGGATTTAGTACGCCAACAAGACGTCCAACTAAGTTAAACCGTAAGTATACTTTTGCTGTTACAGTAGAAGACGACACTAGTTTTAGCAAACGTGAATTTAGTATTTTTGTTGTTGGTGATGACTTCTTGCGTTCAGACAACACTATTATGAAAGCTGCTACAGGATTATTTACAGCAGACAATACATATCTACGCAAACCAGTATGGTTAACTTCAGGAAACTTAGGAGTTAAAAGAGCTGAAAACTATGTTACTATTTTCTTAGATGTATATGATCCAAACTCGTTGCTGGGAGAAATAAGTTATAATCAGCAGCCGTTTAATGATGACGGTACTCCGAGTGTACTACCACCTGGATTGGTACTTGACGGAATAACTGGAGAACTTGCAGGAACAATACCATATCAGCCAGCTGTTAATAAAGAATATAAGTTTACTATTGAAGCACTAAGACAGGATGTTGACAGCGATGATGTAGTAGAAATAAATGCTGGAGTCTATGAAGATACACTCACTGGCAACTCTCAAATAAAAATAAACAAACTTCCGATTAATAGAGACGATGGCGTTGACGATTTACTGAGTCTTATAGAAGAAAATATAGTTATTGATAATCTAAGTTATACTGTAAGAAGTGTTAATGGCGATAATTCAGAGTATGACTTATTAAATCTTAGTAGACCTTTAGAGCCAACATATAAAGCCAAACGTATTAAAACTGCATATAATAATGCTATTGGACAAGATTATATATACATACTCGACGACGGTGATAGCAGAGTTGATGCTTGGAAAAATAAAACCCTCAACTATAGTGCATCTGAAGCATATGTTTTAGTTGATAATGATAAGCAAAATATTCCTAACTCAACCGTTACACGAAAATGGCATACTATGATAAGATACACTATCGATGCTGGAGATAGTGCAGGTAACTTAGATTTAAACTATTCTATTGATGGAACAGTAGACACAGGAGACTATGTAGCTGATTTTGAAACTTGGTTAGCTACTAAAGGTATTGATACAACATACTTGTACAAGCGAGTGAGTTCAACTCCTACGCAATTAGTTTTTGACATTGCACGAAACTCTATTGTTGAAAATACTATTATGAATCAAAACTTATTTCATACTGATGATAGTGTATACGGAAACTTAGAAATAACCCGTGGACAGCAGTTCTTTAAAGTGTTTTTAGACAATACTCTACAACGTACATTTAATCTATCAAATGTGTTGGACGAACGCTCAGGCCCGCAGATCACACTAGGAGTATTTAAAGACACATTGATTACTAAGAAAATCGGCGTGACAAATGTTGATACTATAAGCACTATAAAAACATTTACTGTAAATATACTTGGCGAAGTAGATAGTACAGTAACATGGGTAACAAAACCAAACTTAGGTACGATTCCTGCTAATAGAACTAGTTATTTGCAACTAGTAGCTAATACTACTCTAGCTGGTAGCAATCTAAGATACGACTTGGTTGGCGGTAAGTTACCTAATGGTTTAACACTAAAACGTGATGGAGAGATAACAGGTAAACCTAATCAGTATACAACTGGAACAACATTAGGATTAACTACTATCGATACTAGATCAACAACATTTGATAATAGTACTACAACTATTGATAGAAAATATACATTCAAAGTTCTAGTACGTGATTTGTTTGGTTATAGTAATAGTATACAAGAGTTCACACTAAATGTTACCGACACTGATGATAAAGTATATTCAAATGTGTTTATTAAACCTTATTTAAAATCATCACAACGTACAGTCTTTAATGATTTTATTAACGATTACACAATATTTACACCTGAAAGTATATATCGTCCGTATGACGAAAACTTTGGCCTTAAAAAAGATTTAACTACATTAGTATATGCAGGAATTGAATCTAAAAAACTAGCTAACTTTGTTGCTAGTACTGCGTTAAATCATAAACGTAAACGTTTTGTATTTGGCGAACTAAAAAGTGCAGTTGCTAAAAAAGAAGGAACAAACGAAGTTTTATATGAAGTTGTATATGTTGAAATAACAGATCCTCAGCAGCCAACTAAAGGTAATACAGCAGTATCAATAACATCACCTAGTGCAAATAATTTAAAAATAAACCAAGTTAAACTTGAAGTTAATGATGATCAAAGTGCTGCCGAAGCCGGAATTGATAGTTTTATTATAACAATGCGTGAAGGCGATCCAGTAAAAATAGCTGCTAATAGTGGTAGTGTTCAAGTTACAGCACGAAGTAGTGTAGTTGATGTTCCGGCACCTGGACAACTTGAGATAGTTTTAAGATCAGGACTAGTGGTTGTTGTTAGAAGTAGCTCAACTACAACAAATACAAGTGGAGAACCATTTAGATTTAGACCAAATACAAATGTGCTAACAGTTGATAATGTTGGTGTAAAAACAAGTCAAACTCAAAATGTAAAAAGATTTATTAGTAATATAGGAAATATGAGAAAACGTATTGCTGATATTGGTGTAAACGATAGACAGTTTTTACCATTATGGATGAGAAGTAGTCAAACAACTACTGGACAGGAACTTGATTATATAACAGCAATGCCTATTTGTTATTGCAAACCTGGAACAAGTGCAACTATTATTGAAAACATTCAAAATGCTAAATTTGATTTTAAACAGTTAGATTATGATATAGATAGATATATAGTTGATAGAACAGAAAATAATGAAGGCCAACAGTTCATTCTGTTTAGTGATTACAAACTAAATGTATAAATACTATTGCTAGAGAGGAAATAACATGGCAAGTAATATTGTACCCGATACAATCGACGATACATATCCAGTCGCTGGACAGGATAATAATAGTCAAGGATTTAGAGATAACTTTAATATCATTAAAACAAATTTCACAAGTGCAAAGAGTGAAATCGAAACCTTGCAGAATAATACTGCTAAAACAAATGCAGATAATGTATTTTTTGAAAACACTCTTTCTAGATATACCAAACTACAAGAAACTACAACACATGTTGGTCCTACTAATGTGAGCAGTAGTACATCCTTTAGTTTTGATGCTGGACATTTTTATACAGTAGTGGCGTCAAATGATGTTACATTAACTCTTGAAGATTGGCCTACTAATAATGAATATGCAGAAATGCTAATACAAGTATATGGCGATGGTGCAACTAATAGAACAATAACATTTGCAGCAACTTATAGTGCAGGTGCAAGTCAAATAAGAGTCGACGGAAGTACTGAGTTTGGTGGCAGTGCATCTATTACAACAAACACAGTAACAAGTCGTAGTCACCTTGTTAAAGCATTTACATATGACAACGGAACAAATGTTTTCCTACAATATTTAGGAACATTTGCAAACGTATGATACATCCGCATCAGCCTGATTTAAGTGAGTTTACAGATACCCAACTTGAAGAAAAACTACTCAAGTTAAATCATATGTATTTCATAACTGAAAACCCTGATGTAAGACAGCAAATGATTTTGCTCATAGATGGCTATAAACTTGAAATAGAATCTCGTAGAGCAGCAGCTAGAAGAAAACAAATTGAAGATCAAGAAGATAATGGACTTGACAGTTTAATAAATGTAAGTTAAAATAAGTGTATGCTTATGAAAACTGACGAACTTGGTATCCCACGCTTTACAAACAAAGACTTAGTTGATATGATCTATAGTGGTCATGTTGACAAGTGTCATGTAGTGTTGTGTGATCCCTCAGATGATATTGAAAAGTTTAACGCAGCAATGCGTGAACAATACCTACCTGAACTTACAAAGTACATTCCCTTAGACGTAGATCAAAAAGACTTTGACGGTGCGTTACAGAGTGAATGGTTTATGCCTGACGAATACAAAGATATTAACGTATATGAATACGTATTAGGCAAAGCAGAAACACCCTGTCCACAGCATGTACAAGATCGTATATGGCAAGAATTAGATGCTTTTAGAGAACGTGGCATGAAAGACTTACTACGCTATATGATATATCTTGTAGACTACATGCGTGAGAACAATATTGTATGGGGCGTAGGTAGAGGTAGTAGTGTAGCAAGTTATGTGTTATACTTAATAGGCGTACACAGAATTGATAGTATAAAATACGATTTAGATTGGAGAGAGTTCCTCCGATGAATATCTATCTTGTCCAGGCAAGTGATAATCATGGACCAAATAAGTTTTTACCACTTGCAATAGCATATCAATGGTGCTATGGCAAAAACAACGACTGGACACTCAAAGACGTTCTTATAGAAAAAATAGAGCCCAAAGATTATGTAGCAACCATGCAGCAACCTGAACTAGTTGCTATGAGCAGCTATGTATGGAACTGGGAATACAATAGAGAACTAGCTAAACAAATCAAACGCAAGTTTAGACAATGTAAGATTATTACAGGCGGCCCACAGATAAACAAATACGACCCAGACTTTTTTGACAAGCATCCTATGTTTGATGCGTTTATACACGGTGAAGGCGAAGAAGCGTTTAAAAGCATATTAGCAGGTGACAACTGGACAACTATTCCTAACGTACAAACACTGTATCATATGCCTGAGCCGGCAGTGCGTAGGAAAAATATAAACAATATACCTTCGCCTATACTGGAAGGATTCTATGAACCTATTATGGCAAAGTATCCCAAAGACACTATGTGGCAAGTAACTTGGGAAAGTTTGCGTGGGTGCCCGTATCATTGTAGTTTTTGTGACATTGGTGAAAGCTATTGGAATAAACTAACACTGTTTGATATGGAACGTTGTCGTGCTGAAATAGAATGGATGGGCAAAAACCGTATTGAGTACGTTAGTGTATGTGATAGCAACTGGGGTATGCTAGACAGAGATTATGAACTAACTGAACATGTTATTGCAACAAAGAAAAAATATGGATACCCTATGTGGTGGGATGCAACGTGGAGCAAAAATAACTTAGATAAAAACTATGCTATTGCAAAAGCAGCATATGATAGCGGCGAAAATATATTCAAAGGTATTACAGTTGCCCTACAAAGTTTTAATAAAAACACATTGGATATAGTAGAACGTTTTAACCTAGACTTTGATACACTTAAAACTTATTTTGACAAATACAAAGCAGACAATATTCCTACATATAGCGAACTGATTTGGCCTTTGCCTGGAGAAACATTTGAGAGTTTAAAATCTGGTGTACAACAACTAATAGATGCTGGGCAAGAAAACTATTTAATGATACACCCATTAGTTATTACAGACAACTCGCCAATGGGTAATAAAGCGTATCAAAAGAAACACGGATTAGATGTGCGTAAGATAGCATTAGACACAGTGTATTTAGGTGCCGACGAAAAATATATTACAGAATACACAGATGTTGTATATGCTACTGCAACAGCAGATCATGAAACTGTAATTGAAGGACATATGTATGCTTGGCTTACTATACTAATGTATTATTATGGCTGGGGACATTATATTGCAAAATATATGCGCAAACATGGTGTACTTGAAACAGATTTGTTTATTGATTTGATGGAGTGGATTAAAGAAAACAAACAGTCATTACTGTACAAAGAATATAGCAAAACAAAACAATCATTCTATGATGTGTATAATAAAAAAGCATTATGGGGAAGACAAGTATTAAGCAATAATGATATATTCTGGGAATACAAAGGCGCAAGTAGTATTGTTTTACACAACAATATTCAAAAGTTAGAAGATGAACTTATAAAATTTATGCTAGAAAAAACTAATATTACTGACTGGAAAATTAAAAGTGTTGTAAAACTTGGCTTGTTAATGTGTCGTTCTCGCGATTTAGAATATCCAATAAAAGTCAAAACTATAAATAGTGTAGCACAGGATATGCTAGATATTGATAGTGACACTATTATAATAAATCATGCAGACAAAGATGTAGTTGATAATAAATGGTATAATAAAGCATATCATTGGAATAGAAAAAACGGATACTGGAAGTGTACTGCATCAAAAGATAAAAAACCACTTGACAGATATCATAAGTAATTGTAATATAATAATTGGAGATACATAAATATGGCAACTAGACAAAAAGGTCGTAAAACATATAGAAGTATGCAAGGTAGAGTTGTAGACTTAGATATGTTGATTAAAAGAAATGAACTTACTCCTGCTGTCGGCAATGCTAGAGTAAATGCTAGAGGCGACGAACTAGGACCAGGTGGAAAAATTATCCGAAAACGAGAAGAAGTTGTAAAGGATTACTATAGTACAGGAAGTGAACCAGTACAACACGAAAAGAATGTAGCTCAACCAAAAGAGCTAACACAAGCAGAACAAGAAGAGCTGATGGCATTTGATGAAGAAGTTGTTCCTGAAAAACCAAAGGCATCAACTCCTAAGCCAACTGCAACTCCTAAAGCAACTCCAACTCCTAAACCCATAACAGCCCAGTCTCAAGATGAATGGGTTGAAGACGAAGATGGCAATTTTATAAAAAAAGGTGATTAATGGCATTAAACATGAATACAATACAAGGTACTCTAACTCCTATTAATGATAGAGTAATTGTAAGCAATATGTACTTTGGAGAACAAACTCTTAAAAGCGGACTTATTATCAGTGATGATAATGGGTCAACTCGCGGCATTTATCCACGCTGGGGACAAGTACATGCAAAAGGCCCTAAAAACGATTCGGCATATCAGATCGGAGACTGGGTATTGATTGAACACGGTCGCTGGACTCGTAGCGTAAAAATTGACGAAGGTGCAGGCGAATTAGAACTGCGTATGGTAGATGCGGACTGTATCTTAGCATTTAGTAATGAAAAGCCTAATGATGTACAGTTTGGTAACGAATACAATGATGGCGATCATGCAACGATTAGTCCGGAATCATTTGGAGCAGGTGCATAATGACAAATCCATTTAAAGATATAGACACG
>Ga0070743_10000863_pt1 | contig 11625 bp, 19 predicted proteins | sample ColrivemetaGS697_FD_70187 | JGI IMG/M metagenome (GOLD analysis project Ga0070743, IMG submission 70187) | Estuarine microbial communities from the Columbia River estuary, USA - metaG S.697 | ecosystem: Environmental > Aquatic > Marine > Intertidal zone > Estuary | place: USA: Columbia River... | reverse complement strand
TGAGAATCGCGGCATTATGGCACACAGTAGTTTAACACAAACTACAGTACTACGTGGTGCATTTAAAGATGACGCAGGTACAAAGAAAGAGTTCTTTGATAATATTAAACTACAACAGGAATTTTCATGTTGAGTACTTGTGTAAGTATTTGTGTTAATGACCCAGAAACAAAGCATTGTTTAGGTTGTGGTCGCACTATGTCAGATAAAAAGATGTGGAAAGATCCTAACACAACTGATGACTGGAAACAAACTAATACGCAAGAATGTATGACTCGGCTTACAGAGAAACAAGTTGACTATTGGAAAGCTAGTTATGATTTTAAATTAGTGCATGGAAAAAGTATGCACAAGTACGTAAAGGAACTTAGAAATGAAACTTAGATATTCAGAAGCATTTTATAGTGTGCAAGGCGAAGGCAAATTTGTAGGAGTACCTAGTGTATTCCTACGCACCTTCGGTTGTAACTTCCGTTGTATGAACTTCGGTACCGATGAAAAACGTAATCGTACAGAATTGCATGCTGATGGTATTCGGCATAATCAAGAAGTTGCAGATTTGATTGCAAAAGATGTACACAAAACAACTGAGAAGTTTGAAGACTTACCTATTATACATACAGGTTGCGATACATACGCAAGTATCTATCCAGAGTTTAAACACTTTAATAGACAAGCAGATGTTGAAGATGTAGTTGAGCATCTGCTATCACTCACACCTAACGGTAAGTGGGTACAGGATAATGGTCAAGACGTCCATTTAATATTAACAGGCGGAGAGCCGCTACTTGCTTGGCAAAAGTTGTATGTCGAGCTGTTCGAACACCCACGTATGCAGGATTTAAAAAATGTTACATTTGAAACAAACACTACACAAAATCTACACGACGAGTTTAAAAATTATCTCATCAATCAAGACAGATTTACAATTACTTGGAGTTGTTCCCCTAAACTTAGCGTTAGCGGAGAGCCTTGGGAGACTGCTATTAAGCCTGACGTTGCTAGTGATTATGTTAGTGTTAACGGTAGCGAACTTTATCTTAAGTTTGTTGTCGCTACTGAAAGTGACTTTGCAGAGGTTAAGAGAGCTGTGGACGCTTACAGACGTGCCGGGGTACAGTGTCCGGTATACCTTATGCCGTTGGGCGGACGCAGTGAAGAATACGCCCTCAACGTTAAAGACGTTGCTGAAGCGTGTATGGCAGAAGGATGGAGATTCACCCCTAGACTACACATTTCACTCTTCGGAAATGCGTGGGGAACTTAGAGCATATAAAAATGCGCAACACGAAAAGGCCATGAAAGCTAAAATACAAACAATAGATCAAAAAGCTGCCGACATGGAGAAACGGATAGAACGTGCAAAGGAAGCAGGACTTTAACTACTATAGGAAACTTATGAACAATTATATTTTTACAAGCGAAAGTGTTAGTGACGGACACCCTGATAAAGTAGCAGATCAAATTAGTGATGCACTTGTAGATGCCGGACTTGCTAATGGAGACGAAACAACTCGTGTAGCCATTGAAACACTTGTAACCACTAACCATGTAACGTTAGCGGGTGAGGTAAAGAACTTTAATGTAAGCAAGGACGAAGTAAAACAAATCGTTCGTGACAAAGTTAAAGAGATCGGATACGAACAGGATGGGTTCCATTGGGATAACTTAAATATCTACAATGAGATTCACTCACAAAGTGGCGACATTGCACTAGGTACAGATGACTTTGGTGCAGGTGATCAAGGCTTGATGTTTGGCTATGCTTGTAATCATACAGACAGTATGATGCCAGCACCTATCCATTATAGTCATGAGATCCTAAAGAACTTGAAAAGCAAACGTGGTGCCATACTAGGACCAGATGCTAAGAGTCAAGTAAGTGTAGAGTACTATGGTGCTAGACGTGATGGTGTGATCAAACGTATTGATCAAGTTGTGATAAGTACACAGCACACCGAAGGCAATGTACAAGAGGCTCGACACCTTTGTAAACTTGCCGCAATGGAAGAATTAGGAGATTTAGTCGATGAAAGAACTACATGGCATCTTAACCCTACTGGAAATTTCGTTATTGGTGGTCCTGACGGTGATGCAGGTATTACTGGGCGGAAAATTATTGTTGATACTTATGGGGGTTTTGCTCCTCATGGTGGCGGTGCGTTTAGTGGCAAAGACCCAACAAAAGTCGACAGAAGTGCCGCCTACATGGCACGATGGCTCGCCAAGAATGTAGTAGCAGATAATATGGCAGACTGGTGTAATATCCAGTTGAGCTACGCTATTGGTGTTAAAGAACCTACAAGCATTTATGTTGATTCAAATGGACATAATGCTAGTATTGCTAAGTTTATTGAACGTGAAATTGATTTAACTCCCAAAGGAATCATTGACAGGTTTGATTTATTCAAGTATACTAATTATAGTAAAAACTGTACATACGGACACTTCGGTGATAAAGATGTACCATGGGAAAGGATAGGATGGTAAATTATGGGATGGTGGAATAAATTAATTAGAGATTCTAAAAAAGAAGCTGAAGCTATTTTAGATGAAATAGAAGAAAAGACTCCGGAAGATATTCGAAGAGCAGCATTAGACGAAGAAAAAGAAGCGGCTACAAACGCAAATCAACCGTGGGTTGCTGTACTAGATACACAAGTTAATCCAGATAATATTAAGAACGGATTCTTTGAACTTGACTGGAATAACGAGTTTATCGAGCAATTACTCGATGCAGGTTATAAAGGTGAATCACAAGAAGAAATTGTTGATGCTTGGTTTAAAACTATTGTAACACAGATGCTAGATGATGAAGGTCAAACAACTGATAGAGAGATGGGCTATGTTAACGTAGTTCCTATCGACAAAGGAAGAAGCGAAGTAAGTTAATGATTGACATAAGCCAGATCTGGTGCTATAATAATACTATAAATTACACAAAGGCAAACTAATGGCAACTTATATTCTTGTAGATACAGCTAACACTTTTTTCCGTGCAAGGCACGTTGTTCGTGGCGACATTGACACTAAGGTTGGTATGGCATTCCATATTACACTTGCTGGTGTTAAGAAAGCATGGAAAGACTTTAAAGCAGATCATGTTGTGTTTTGTTTAGAAGGTCGTAGCTGGCGTAAGGACTACTATGAACCTTACAAGCGTAACAGGCAAGTTTCACGTGATGCACTTACTCCTGCACAACAAGAAGAAGATACTGTGTTTTGGGAGTGCTTTGACGAGTTTAAGAACTTTGTTACAGACAAGACTAACTGCACTGTTATGCGACATTCGCAACTAGAAGCAGATGATCTTATTGCTGGCTGGGTACAAGCACATCCTAATGACAATCATGTTATTATTAGTACTGACGGTGACTTTGCACAGCTCATTGCGCCTAACTGTACACAGTACAATGGCATACAAGATGTTACTATTACACACGAAGGTTACTTTGATAAGAAAGGTAATCATGTAATTGATAAGAAGACTAAAGAAGCTAAGCCTGCACCCGAGCCTGACTTTATGTTGTTTGAGAAGTGTATGCGTGGCGACACTAGTGATAACGTGTTTAGTGCTTACCCTGGTGTACGTAAGAAAGGCACTAAGAACAAAGTTGGTCTTATTGAAGCATTTGCAGACAAAGACAACAAAGGCTTTAACTGGAATAACATGATGCTACAGCGTTGGACTGATCATGAAGGTACAGAGCATCGTGTACTAGATGACTATCAACGCAATGTTGTACTATGTGACTTGACTGCACAACCTGCAGACATTAGAGAGATAATTAATAATACTATTACAGAACATGCAAAGCCTAAAGAAGTATCACAGGTAGGCATGCGTCTTATGAAATTTTGTGCTAAATGGGATATGCAACGTATTGCAGACCAGGCAGCGCAGTTTGCAGAACCATTACAAGCGAGGTATCCCCATTGATTAAAACAAAAACAATTCTTAAAGACAAGTTTTGGATTGTCGAAGAAGGCAACGACAAAGTAGGCACTCTTACATGGAATGACGATAAATTTGTTCTATCTTCAAAAGGCAGTGTAAGCTTTTTTGATACTAAGCGTCAATTAGAAAATACATTAGGATTAAAACTTACAGAAAAAGTAGCGTCCGAGACTAATGTAGATATTACAAAAGAAGTATACAACTATCCTACAAGTTGTCGACCATTTAATGAAATGTATGATGTAAAAAGAAAACTGCCGTTGTTCACAAAAAGTGCTAAATCTAAAAGCTTGTACTGTGCAGGATATTACATTATACGCTTTGATAAAGGTTGGGTACAAAGTCATTGTCCTAAGCTAATCACATTAGAACGCTACAATTATAAAGGCCCGTTTAAAACAGAGTTTCAAATGCGACAGGAATTAAGCAATGCCAAACGCTGAACCTCTAAATACTTTACCAATACAGCAATTCATTTCTCAAGTAAAAAGTGCTGATGCCGGGCAGGCACGAGAAGTAAAGGTAAATATACAGCAAGCTAAAAAACTTGCATTTACTCTAGGTGAAGTAATGACTAGATTAAATGGTGATCTTGAGAAACTACTTATAGATCAAGCTAAAGGCGAAAATGATTTAATACAAATTCAAATGGACGCAGGAGCAGGCTGGAAATAACCCACAGGTATATTTATGGAATGGTACAAAGTTTGGAGGAGCAATCCTAAAAAAGTAAAACATACGACCATTGATGTAATGAAGGATGATGTAGATCCTTCAGAAGTATCAATTGAAAATGCCTACAAAACTCGATGGATTTGGTATCATACTATATTAGCAATAGGTATCTTTTTTACAAATATTGTATTGATTGCTATACTATTATTACTTGCTATAAAGCTATAAAGCACGTAGATAACTGCAAAAAGAGATAAATATATGCGTAGTTAATTAGAAGGATTACGCATATGAGCAGACCAAAGCCAAAAATTTTATTAGAATTTACTAATAAAAAAACCTATAGATCAGAACAAGTATTAGATGCCGAAGCAATTTGGGCTGTTTTTTATCAAGGTAAGCCTTTCAATTTAAAAAGTTCTAATGCACTAACTAACTATCCTGGTCCTAAATATAAAAAAACAAGTTTCTCTAATCCTGGCCATGCACACAATCTTGTAAAAAAGATGAACGATATGTTCAATACTACTGACTTCTGTGTTGTTAGACTAACAACCGGTGAAGTTGTTGACGAATGAACTGGAAAGAGACATATACTAAGATCTTTCTAAAAGAACTTAACAAAACTATTGACGAAACTAATGTTAAACAGTATATGCCAATATGGTGGAAAAATACACGAAATAAAGGAACAGGTGGATTACGATTAACCGACGAAGGAATGGAAGTATTACAAACTATAGGATTAGCAACCTACGATATACCATATCCAAGAGACATGCCGTTAACTACACAAGTTATTATTTTTTTAGATCAGTTAATAGATTGCCCTTACTATATAACTAATAGAGCAATAACAGTAACGAACGAAAAGAAAGCAGTCGAGCTTACACTGTTTTCGGGCGATTTAAGAAAGTACGGTATTACAAAAGCAATGAAAAGACAAGCCAAGGATGAAAATTGATCTACACGGATTGCATATTCACAATGCTTGGAAACATTTCAATCAAGCAATAACTGAAGCATATCTATCAAATAATAAAAAAGTACACGTTATAACAGGACAAGGTGCTATTATGCGTGAAGTTGAAGTATGGGCACGTAATCATTCATATGTTAAAGAGTGTGTTCAGAATCCAAGAAATCCCGGAAGTTTTTCTATTAAATTACAAAAAAGTGGTTGACTTTTCCTGTATTGATGTTATTATAGTTACATAAGTTATTAATTAGCACTGAAACTTTAGAAGGGTAATACACATGGAACATATCTCAACACGCACGGTTACACCAAACAGCGCAAAATCTAGCATCAAAGTAGCACTACGTAAAAAACGTCCAATCTTTTTGTGGGGACCTCCAGGCATTGGTAAGTCCGAAATCGTTGGTCAAATTACAAATGGCTTGCCTAACTCACACTTAATTGACATTCGCTTGTCATTATGGGAACCTACAGACATTAAAGGTATTCCGTACTTCGACAGCAACTCAGGTACAATGGTTTGGGGTGCGCCTAGCGAACTTCCAAGCGAAGAGTTTGCGGCACAATATGATAACATTGTATTGTTCTTAGATGAAATGAACTCTGCGGCGCCTAGCGTACAAGCGGCAGCTTATCAACTTATTCTCAATCGTCGTGTAGGACAATACAAACTACCTGACAATGTAATGATTGTTGCGGCTGGTAACCGAGACGCAGACAAAGGCGTTACATACCGCATGCCTGCTCCGTTAGCTAATCGCTTCATCCACTTAGAATTAGCAGTATCATTTAATGATTGGTTTGACTGGGCTGTAGACAATAAAATACACAACGAGGTAGTAGGCTTCCTTACTTTTAGTAAGAAAGACTTATACGATTTCGACCCTAAGTCACCTTCACGCTCTTTTGCAACGCCTCGTTCATGGACGTTTGTATCAGAACTTATTGAAGATGAGTTAGACGAAAACACCACTACTGATTTAGTTAGTGGTTCAGTAGGAGAAGGCTTGGCTGTCAAGTTTATGGCTCACCGCAAGGTTGCTGCCAGTATGCCTAATCCAACTGATATCCTAGCAGGTAAAGTCAAAGAGATGAAAGGTAAAGAAATCAGTGCTATGTATTCCCTTACTGTATCTCTGTGTTACGAGTTAAAAGAAGCTTGTGACCGTGGCGACAAAAAGTTTGATGACAAAGTCAACAACTTCCTGCGCTTTGCAATGGACAATTTTGATACCGAACTAGTTGTTATGGGCATTAAGCTCGCACTTACTCAGTACTCATTGCCCATTGATCCAGATGAGGTAGCATGCTTTGACGAATTCCATGATCGTTATGGTAAGTACATTAAGGCTGCTCAATCATCGTAACTAGATGGGTAGGTCTTTTATAGGCCTACCCATTCTTTTTGGTTGACATTTCTATAAGATATGTTATAATAATAGAGTAATAAAACAAAGGACATAGCACATGTTTGACTCACAAGTTATCTATAATTTAGACGGTAAGAAGAATTGGCAACCAGACCCTAATATTACAGATGCACAATTACTTGTAATGCGAGAAGAAGTATTAGATCGTATTATTGTTGCACGAGTAGGCTTATTACTGCGTCATCCGTTCTTTGGTAATATGGCAACACGTTTACAGATTAAGGCAGCAGACGACTGGTGTCCTACAGCTGCCGTAGATGGTCGTAATTTATACTATAATACACAATTCTTTAATGCTATGGACAATAAAGAAATTGAGTTTGTTATCGCACACGAAATTTTACACTGTGTATTCGATCACTTAGAGCGCCGTACTTGGCAGGGCCGAGACTTAGATGCATTGCTATCTAATATTGCACAAGACTATATTGTAAACAATACACTAGTACGTGACCGTATTGGTACTAAGCCTAGTTTTATTGATTGCTATCAAGATTTTAAATACGAAGACTGGACTTCAGAAGAAGTATATGATGACTTGTTTGAAGAAGCTAAAAAGCATGGTGAAGAATATCTTAAAACACTAGGCGAAATGTTAGACGAACATCTCGAACTAGACGACGAAGGCGGTAATGGTGGAGACGACGGAGACGGTACTGACGGCAACGGTAACAAGATAAGTCAAAAAGCACCTAAGTATTCTAAAGGCGAAATACAAAAAATTAAGGACGAAGTAAAAGATGGTATGCTACAGGCTGCACAAGCCGCAGGTGCAGGCAATACACCTAAGGGTGTGCAACGTATTATACAACAACTAACTGAGCCTAAAATCAATTGGCGTGAATTGTTACGCCAACAAATTCAGTCTACCATTAAAAGTGATTTTACATTTAGTCGTCCTTCACGTAAAGGACAAATGAGCGGAGCAATATTGCCCGGAATGAACTTTGAAGATACTATTGATATTTGTACATGCATTGACATGAGCGGATCTATTGGTAACGCACAAGCAAAAGACTTCTTAAGTGAAGTACAGGGCATTATGGACGAATACAGAGACTATAACATTAAAGTTTGGTGCTTTGATACTTCTGTCTACAATGAACAAGACTTTACTACCGACAACGGCGAACGGTTAGAAGAGTACGAAGTCATAGGTGGCGGCGGCACTGACTTTATGGTTAACTGGACATATATGAAAGATCAAGGTATCGAACCTAAAAAACTTATTATGTTTACAGACGGTTATGCGTGGGATAGTTGGGGAGATCCAGACTATTGCGAAACTGTGTTTATTATTCATAGTCATGGGGATAAAAATTTGCAAGCACCGTTTGGTGTAACTGCACATTATGACGAAACTGCATGAAAACAATAAAAGAACCTAATCCTCTTAACTTCTTTAATGTAAGGAAAGTAAATATACTTCCTCCTCATTTTGAAGTTGTGGTACAACCTATGATGTACAATCTAGAAGATAGTGTCGGTCGTTGGATTAAGACACATCTAAAAGGAAGGTATTTTGTAGGCAAAGGAGTAGCACTCCAAAACTCGAGTATTGAAACAGTATACAAAATAGGATTTGAAGATCCTAAAGAAGCAAGTTATTTCATGTTGGCGTGTCCACATTTGAAATATAAGTAAATACTATGCACATATATATTATTACAAAAGGAGATTAATATGAGCGAAGAAAAAGCACCAGACCTAAGTGTACAGGATCTAACTGCAATGAAGACTATTATCGATGTTGCAAGTCAACGTGGCGCATTTAAGCCAGGTGAGATGACTACAGTCGGTACAGTATACGATAAATTAGAAAAGTTTCTAAACGCTGTAGCGGATCAGCAAGCGGCATCAGAAGAAGATAGCGCTGAAGTTCCTACAGAAGAAGCTCCACAAGGAGAATAATATGCCAGACATGAAACATGTCGGAAGACAAATAAACAACCAGCGCAAGTGTTTTGTTGCATACAGAGTTGTTCCAAAAGATCCAGAGAACTGCTTAGTAGTCTTTAGTGACTCGCTCGATGCATCTTATCACGATTCATTAGTTGAAGTAGTAGAGTCTAATGCAGGACAAACTGCATACGAACTTGCTGATGCAATGATGCGTGTAAAACTTGCAGACGGAAGAAATATGTTAACACACTTTTCTGCTACAGGCAAGCTAGTAAAGATGCCTACTAGAGATATTGAAATGACTCCTAACTTTAGTGCTAAAGTAAACCTTGCTGAATTAAACAGCATAATTGCACAACAAAAAGGTGTTGCAGTAGAAGATTTAGCATTGCAAAACGGTGACGATAAAGAAGCACCAGGCAATCCAGATCCTGTTGCAGTGTACACTGAGCAACCTGCTCCAGTAGCTGCTCCGGATAGTGGTGTATTGAGTGATGAAGATTTAGCATCACAATATAGATCACAAGCTGATGCAATGTTTAAAGAAGCACAAATACTACGTAAGCAAGCTGAAGAGCTAGTACCTACAAAGAAAAAGGCAGTGAAGACTAAAGCTAGTGCCTAAGAAGAAGAATAATATATCTCCGGAAGTAGCCGATCATTGGCCAGGTGTACTCGATGACGTCGACATAAAAGTCGTTCCAATCGAGTACATCAAGTCCGTCGAAGTAAAATTTGACGATGGTAAGGTCTGGGTAATGGATATCGACCGCGAAGAAGCTGATGCTGAAGAATTAGACATTGCTCTTGAAGAAATTCTTGAAACATACGAAGACGAAATAGAAGGTGTTAACTTTGTTGTTGATATTCCTAAAGTAAAACACGATATTATAAAGCGTACTAGAATGTTTATGAAGAAAAAGAAATAAAAAGGCATAAATACATATAGCAAATAAACTAGGAGTTATGGGTAATGGCCTTAAAACTAAGACGCGGAACTGATGCACAAAGATTAACAATTACACCTGAAGCAGGTGAACCTCTCTGGATAGATGATACATTACTGTATATAGGCGACGGTACTACCCAAGGCGGTGTTAAAGTTCCTGTTGTGGCAGCAAGTGACTTAGCTGCATTAAGTATTGATGCATTTACCGATGTTAGAACTACAGGAGCAGGCCATGTTCCAAGTGATGGACAAACACTAATTTGGCATGAAAGCATGGGACATTGGATGCCAGGAGATATTCCTGTTGCAGTTGGCGATGTTCAAGGATCTGTGTTTGGCGATGATAGTACATTACTTGTTGATGGAGTTAACGGACTAGTAACAGGTAATATCAATTCAGTAGCTGCTACTGTAAAAGCAATTAATAATCAAAACATCGAAATGGCAAACGTTGACGGTGAGCCTTTATTAAGAATCATCAGCGAAACAAACACTGGTACGTTTGGTGCATCTGTAATTAGTATTAATAATAGCCACACAGGTACATATGGTCAAGAAATTACGTTTAATAGATCCAATGGTACAAGTGCTGTTCCGACCGCAGCGGCTTCGGGCGATTATGTTGGCAGTCTTTCATTTAGAGTACACGACGGTAACGACTATACGTCTTTAGCAGCTATGCATGTTGTAGCAGATACAGTAACTGGTACAGACGATGTAGCAAGTAAAATTGACTTTTATACTAGAGACGGCGCTATTGCAAGCGAATATAATGTGGCATTATCATTGCGTCATAAAGGTGTTGAGGCTACAGGATACGTAAAATTTGGTTCCTACACTACTGCTGAACGTGATGCGTTAACTGGTGCATATGGTATGGTGATTTATAACACTACAACTAATGTATTTGAAGGATATCAAAATACTAGCGGAACAACTCCAGAATGGGTAGCATTAAGCTAACTGCATTTACCACATACATTTTTACACATTGGAGGGTTTAAAACCCTCCATTGTTCTTTTAAGTCATCCATATAACTTAGATACATATCAAATGCACTATCAAATCCTTGTGTGTTTATATTAAACTTTTGTATATCGTAATTTTCAAATGAAACATCAATATAATTATTAAATCTGTCACCTTTGTCTATATGTATATTAGCAAATAGACTACCTGCATGATAACAGCAAGGCATGATATTTCCTTCTATATCAATAAAAATTTCTCGGTTATCTAAAGATTTGCAATTAATACTTGATACAGTGTTGCGCTGTCCACGGTGTAATTCTGTTCTATATTTTAAATCTGTATCAATCATTTTTAATTCATAATTAATATTTTCATAACTATATTTAAAAGTGTCAGTGTTATTAAATCTACTGCTATGAAACGAAACAAATTTACTAAACCCTAAGTCTATAGAAGTTTGTTTTGCTTGAAATTCTTCAGTATGATTATGTTCAAAAATTATAAATTGCCAAACAGCATTGCCACCAGCTTTTATATACGTAGTTGCATTATTTAGAATTTTAGACAAATCTGTATTACGTCTGTAATGCGTGTGTGTAGAATTATGTATTCCGTCTATTGCAAAAGTAGTCGTAACTTGTTTATATGTTGCTAATTGTTGCCAATAATCTTGACTTCTTAAACTACCATTTGTAGGGAAGTCTATCTTAATATTAGGATTGTGTAATACTATATAATCTAAAATAGGAAATATATTAG
>Ga0070743_10000851_pt1 | contig 11743 bp, 19 predicted proteins | sample ColrivemetaGS697_FD_70187 | JGI IMG/M metagenome (GOLD analysis project Ga0070743, IMG submission 70187) | Estuarine microbial communities from the Columbia River estuary, USA - metaG S.697 | ecosystem: Environmental > Aquatic > Marine > Intertidal zone > Estuary | place: USA: Columbia River... | reverse complement strand
AGTTCGATAGGTGTTATTTCATTTATAAGATAGTCAATATTTAGTGGTGCTGAATTGCCCATCTTAATTAGCATTTGTCTTACTTGTTCTTCTGTGTATAGTTTCACTGCAGTTTGTTGTTTATTGTTTGTCATTTGGTATTTTTGTTAATTTATGCCACCATTTAATATAAAATGGAGTAAATAATTCATAATGTAAATCTTCCATATATTTTTTATGTATTTTACGTCTTTCATTTAGATAATCAATTAATATTTCACCGATTCCTTTTAAAAGTTGTTCCTTTTGCTCTTTTGTCAATTTTGACCATTCTAATTTATTATTTGACATCTCCGTAGGTTTCGTTGTAGTATTGTTCCCAATCTTCATATGGTGATTTGTAGTTTTCATTACCACTTCTTAAACCATCAAGAAATGCAACGCTCATAGAGTTTTCTATCTGCTGTTTCTCCATTTCTTTGGCTTGTTCAAGTATTTCTTTCATACTTAAATTTGGTTTTAACATTTCTTGTTCTAACCACTCAATTGCCGTCTGTTGTCTTGGCTTACCCGTGTTGTTTTCCTTTGCAAATTGATTAACCTTACCAAGGTACTCAACTGCATTAATCTCCGTTTGTTGTTTATTGTTTGTCATTCTTTTATCGTTTAAAAATTTGTTTAGTGTTTCAGTTGTTTCGTTACTTAATGCTTCGTCAAGTTTGTTTGCGAGTTTGTTTAAGTCAAGGCTCATTGTGTATCTCCTTGTATTTTATCACGCATCCATTTTGCGCCACCTAAATAAGATACATCGTAAGGGTCAAATTCATCAAACTCCATACCATCCAACTCCATCATTTTTTTAATCCCCTCATCACTTGGTAGTTCGAGTGGAGCCAATGCTGTTAAATGTTTTTCAATCATTGATTCGTGGAATTTTTCGGGGTAATTTTTAAGGTAATCCCTAATCGCCTCAGCAGTGTTTAGCAATTGTTCTTCAGTGTATAGTTTCATTGCTCACCTCCTCCGTAGTTTTCTATTTCTTTTTTTACTTCTTCCCAACACTGAAAACCATCTATCCAACCTTTTAATCCTGCCGTTACATTTATTATTTCATCAACTGCAATTAAAGCGTATTGCTTAGTCATTTTATCTATTAATTCTTTGGCTTTGTCAACTGCCCATTGTTGTTTATTGTTTTTCATTTGGTAAATCCTTTTTTGACTTTCGACGTTTAATTTTTCTTTCTTCTTGATACTCTTGATTTCTCAATTTTTTGCTTTTTGCTTTGTTTTCAACAGTGTCTTGGGCCCTCAAATAAACCAAAAGGGCCCAATATATATCACCGTTTATGTTCATCAATAATTAATAAATTGCCCCCTGTATTTTTTGTAATTCCTGTTGGTGCAAATCAATATTGCTATTGACTTCATACAGAACTACAATCAATCCACTACCTTTAATTTCAACGGATACGTTTAAATTAGGGAACGAAGTCATATCGAACCAAAGGCTAATCCAACTTCCTTTTTCGTTTTCAATCGCATTAAGTTCATAACCGTCTCCTTCATAATATGGGGAACTGAAATATTCATATTTCTCCCCTATAACACCATATTTTGTTTGAAGCAATTCGACCATTGTTTCATATTTGGTTTTTGCAGATTGCCAAGAGACTCCTCCATCATAAAAAATGCTCACCTTTCTGACCTTTTTTGAAGTTATCGTGTGATACACGGTCAGGGTAACATTGTCATTAGCAAGTTTTCCTTTAAGGGATGTGTAACCCTTTTCAGTCTTATCGATGACGAAACCTTTGCCAACGAGCGCATTAACAACATAGTTTTTATGTTGGTTTAATTCAATCCCGTAGAATGTTTGAGATTTTAATTCTTTCGGGGCGTAAAAGAAAGTGAATGCAATTAAGATGCATTGAACAACTGATAGTTTGAGATTTTTCATATTTTATTTGATTTTGATTTGATTGACGTATTCAGGCAAAAGTTTGCGGAATGAGTATGACTGAACGAACTCTTTGAACATTTGCTCAAAAAATTCATACTGCTTGATTTTGTGTGAACGGAGAAGTGCAACAAAGTTTTCACCTAAATCTATAGGATAATGGAATGCAAAAGATACTGTTTCGCGTTGCGTATTTTTTATGCGTTCTGATTGTTTGATGCGGTCAAGAATCATATTCCTGTAACGCGGGCGGTCAAGTGCAATTAACATCATTGCTCGACATACTTCGGTAAGATTGAAACCTGATTCTTTGAGTTGTCGTGAAAACATTTTACCAATTGCAGGGTCTATATAAAGTTGAGTTCCTTTTTTGTTAATCCTGACTTTTTTGATGACTGATGGGTCAAGTTTAGATTCTTCCTGTGTGGATTCAGAAGATTCCTCTGATGTATTTTGACAATTGGCTTCTGTTGTGAGTTGAACATTCAAAATTGAATTGTTTGCCTGAAGTTGCTTAATTTCGGTCCTGAGCATAATGTTTTCTTCAATCAATTGACGATTGTAAATCATCATTTCCCTAATAATCATAGGGGTTTCAGAATTCAAAGGTTCAGTTTCGTGATGGTTAATCCCAAATAAGGGGGATTTTCTGATTGGATGTTCCATAGTTTTGTTCATTGTGTGTTATCTATTTGTGATTTCTATGCAATATTAAATAGGCTAATCGATTTGTGCAACGATGTTGATAAAAAATCTAATTGAATATTTGCAAATGGACCAAAATGTTTGTGAATGGTTGAAATGCATTTAGATTTTGATGATTGAACATAGAAAAAGTAAACTATTGGTTTTGAAAAATGTATTAGTGTAATGGATGATGTAATGCTATATGTAATACAATATGTTAATATAATCAGCAAGATATGATATTATTATGTAACTATGTATGTAACGGTATTGGTAACGGTACAAAAAAGTTTACATTCAAGATAAATGTGCATAAACAAGAATTGTACTTTTGAAAAACTTAGCGTAAAATTGCACTTATGGAAAATTCAACCTACGAAGAAATTTACAACATTGTAGAATTTGCAATTGATGATGCTATTGTCGCTTACGATATTGACGAAAGACCAATTATGGATAAGGCGAAATTACACGACGTGATAACTGAAATAATTCAGAAACGCGAAAAAGCCCTGAGAAAGAGGTTGAACAAGCAAATAAATGAAAGTGTAAAAAATATTTTGGAAAATAATTGACTTATTTCCTAAAATAATTATTTTTGCCCTCACAACGATAACAACAATGAGCATAATTGAGCCTTTTCCTGAAGGTTTTGACCAACAGGACCATTACGAAAAAATGTTTCACACGGATGACGAAGAGCAATTTTGTCACTGTGACATCAGTGAAGAATCAGAGGATGAAGACGGTATTTGCAGTGTTTGCGGATTAAAATAAGAATAATTACATATATGGAATACATAACATCACAACCATTTTTAACTATTGTCGTAGGACTATTGTTGATTGGATTTATCAGGGTAGTTTCTGACCTTGCTTCGGAAAAGAAAAAAAGTTTGGATGAACGAATGATTGAAGATTGGGAATCCAATGATGACCCTGAGACCGAATTGGGTATCGGTGCTTATCAAAGCACTATTGACTATCGAAATCAGCCTTTGATAGTTTTAAACCACTTAAAAGAAGGGCGTGTAGTTGATAAAGAGTTTGCAGAACAGTACAGAATAAAGAAATTGTCTGCAGTAATTTCAACTTTGAGAAAAAGAGGGCACGACATCGTATTGGTAAAAGGAGAATCCAAGAAGTATGTTTTGCAAAATTATAATGGTGGAAGATTAGTCTAATGGCAATAACTAAATTGGCAAAATTGCTCATCCTTAAAGGGATGACGCAGCAGGAATTATACAATCTCGTACAGGCGAAAACGGGAAAGCAAATTCAATTGTACCGAATAAGCACTATGGTGAATGGTAAATTGACGGATTACAAGGTCTCTACCGCAAGAATATTGGCAAAAACATTGGAAGTTTCTACGGATGATATAATTGAAGATAACTTTGAAAATTAAAGACTTTTTTAAAAGGGTAGTAAGTAAAGGTGAGCACTATATGTTGGTGTGGGTGATTGTATTTGCAAATCTTGATGAGTCAATTTCGCTATCTACTATCAGTCAAAAAGTAGGAATTTCCAAAACGCACGTCTTCAGGATTATTAATTGGGGTATGGAAGTATTGAAAGAGTTAGGAGTGCAATGTCAGTATGTGAGCGACTCTTTTGGATTTACAGTGAGCGTTGGAAAAGCAGCGGTGAAATCAAATCAAATTTCAAAAATCGCGGAAAAGTCGCAATCAATGCCGATACCAAAAAACAACGAAATGATTACTCAAATCATCCTGTACTTGAATGAAAAAGCGAATAAGAAGTACTTAGTAAAAGCGAAAGAGGCGAGAGGGTGTATTAATGCTCGCATCGCTGAGGGTTATTCTTTGAACGACTTTAAAAAAGTCATTGACATAAAAGTAAGCAAGTGGTTAAATACACCACAGGAAGACTATTTAAGACCTATAACTTTATTCGGAACCAAATTTAATTCTTATTTAAATGAACGACCCCAAAACGAACAAATCACTAACCAAAGTAACATCGCAAGAACAATCGCTGTCGCTAACAAAGTCGCAAGCGAACTTAGCGGTATGGACTCGGAATAGTGTTGAAAAGGAAGTAGTGCTCGCGGCCTACGGAAAGCAAATTGGAAACTACACAACCACGGAGGACTTGACCAAATTGATTGGGATGGTAACGAAGTGGCGCATTATGTTGGGTCTGAGTAAGGAAATGAGTGAAGAGGAACTGAAAATAAACGTACAGTTCATCAAAACCAATTATCCAAAATTTACCCTAAAGGACATTGATATAGCAATCAATTGGTCCTTGCAAGGCAAACTTGGAGTAACTGTAGAACCGTATGGCGCGTTTTCGCCTCTGTACATCAGTCGTATCTTGAATGCCTATGGTGCTAAGTCCGAAGAAATGATTAACGAAGTGCTTCAACGGAAAAAGTTGGAGGCTCGATTACAAGCATCAGAAAAGACCGTTTTGACCTACGATGAAAGTGTCAAACAACGGAGGGAATACATCGTTTGGTTTATCAATAAAATCAAAAATGAAAACAAATACATTGGTGACTTTGACAACATTATGTGGGATTTCGTAACCAAATACAACCTGATAAAAGTCAATGAAAAATGGACTGAGCAAGCGAGTGAATTTGCAGATGGTGAAATTTTGCGCGAAAATATGGATGAAGGCTATGCCAAATTTTATGACAAATTGAATTTCAACGATAAGAAGGTCGAAATGAAAAAGCGTCGTGAAATGTATGGACGTTACTATCTCCTAAAGAAGTATTTTGACACCATTGAAAACCCTGCGAATTGGATTTCCCGATACGATGACAATATGTTAATAGCACCACCAAAAAACAAGTAAAATGGACGAATTTAGCACCCTTTGTTTGGGTATTCCAACAATAAACCAAGCGGAACTTTTGAATAAAGCCCTTGAGACCTACAAAGACACGTTCTACGGTAGGCACATTTTCATAGTAGATAACGGAAATCAAAAAATCAATAGGGTTTCTCAGGGAATGAAAATTATGCTCCAAAAGCAAAACATAGGAGTTGCTGCCTCTTGGAACCTGATTTGTAAAATGGCGTTTTCTCAGGGATACACCCACGTAGCAATAATGAATGATGATATCGTTTGTGAAAAATATGCTGACGACCTTGAAGACTTCATTGATATTACAGGAGCGGGAATATATACAGGGTATAAAAACTTCTCAGTGTTTATCATTTCATACGAAACATATAAGTACATTGGACCTTTTGATGAAGACTTTATAGGAGCCTATTTTGAAGACAGCGATTACTTGTACCGATGCAAATTGAAAGGGGTATTTATCGAGCAAACAGAGTTGCTTAATCCTGAAGTTTACAACCAATCAATGAGTATTCGTAAAGACCCACAACTGAATAAAAATTTTGAGGAAAACAAAGCCCGTTACCTAAAGAAATGGGGCGGTGTTCCAACTGAAGAAAAATATTTAACCCCCTACAACCAATAATATGAACAATCAAGAAAAAAGAATCCAACCGTCAATATTTGATTGGATGGTAAAATTGTTTGAGTTCCCTGCAACACTGATTATTTCAATGATGTGGGCTCTAAGATTTATTTATTTGGCCAAAAAAAGGCAATTCGACACGGAGGACTTCAGTATCTCACTGTTAAGGGTTTGGAAAGAGAATGTCGATTACGCAAGTTTTCACCTTTTTCTTTGGAAAATGCCCGTGACCATCATTTTTTATGTATCATTAATCCTATTTATGATTTTTTTATGAAATTCAGAGACCCCAAAATTTATGCTGTAGAAATACACAGTAAAGACCCTTTAAGAAAGGTCAGTAGCCCGTTTGAATATTTGTACGAATACTCAATTAAAGACGGATGGTACAATGGTTCAAAGCAACCTGAATTTGCAAAAAAAATGTCTTTGTCTGAGGCGAGTATGTTCATTTCCACATTCTCCAAAATGTATCCCGAATTTTTCCATATCACGTTGATTAAATCATACAATGTGCCCGTGGAATTAGGTAAAAACAACACTATCGTATTGGAATCAGCAATGAATTCGATGGAATAATCAATTTCAAAAAAATATTTTAGAAAATATAATTATGAGCGAAGAAAAAAAAGCCCCCGCACCTATTCAGATTTCACACACCTACAGTCTTGTCGAGTACAATGTGGTGAAAAAAGCCAAAATGTTACAAAAGGATGGTTTTATGGTAAAATGCCATAAATGCGGCCCTCAGTTGATTCCAAACAATCAATTGGGCACATTGGTCCCCCTTTACGAACATTGTTCTACACACTGCTCGAGAGCGTTAATTGGTGTTGAAAATGACAAGGTAGTCTACATTCAAACTTGTGAAGTACAGAATCAAAAGTTTGTGATTGATAACGCAAACATTTCAACTGAAAAGGAAAGCCCCTTGTTTGTAAGTCGATGAAGAGAATCTTAGCGTATATGGACTTTGACTGCCCTACGGGGTTCGGCAACGTGTCCAAAAACCTTTTTGAGAGACTCACGCCATTCTTCGAAAAGAATGATATTCAAGTGGACGTGTGCGCAACGAACTATGGCAATAAGGAAACTTTACACTACCACAAAAATGTGACTGTATATAATGCGAAATCATTTGCCAAAAATATGAGTGACAAATGGTATCGCGATGGGTTTTTAAAATTATTGCAAAGCAAACCTTACGACCTCGTATGGATGATGAATGATTTGCCCGTTATCGATGCATTTATGTCATTGATGCCCGTGATTAGGGAAAGTAAGGTCAAGTTGATGCATCCTGAGTTCAAACTATTGTTGTACACACCCATCGATAGCAATCCCGACCCATCTTGGTTTAAACACGCAAAAGATTTTGACCAAATAATCACTTACACCAAATATGGTTTTGATGAAATACAAAAAATCAAACGGTTGAAAAACCTTGAGGTTATCCCTCACGGATTTGACACTAAGAATTTTTTCGAACAATCAGGTCAGAAAGAAGAGTGCAGGAAACGCGTAGGGATACCTCAGGGTAAATTCGTCATCGGGACGGTGAACAAAAATCAGCCACGAAAAGATATGGCTAATGCTTTAATTGCGTTTGCTGAATTTAAAGACACTTTACCCAAGGGACATAATGTGTGTTTGTATCTGCACACATATTATGACGACCCAACAGGGGTGAATTTACGAACAGTAGGAGATAAATTGGGGCTTGTTTGGGAAAAGGATTATACAATGCCGATGCACAAAAAGTACACTGACGGGGCCTACACGCTTTCCGATATGAATGATGTTTACAATTCTTTCGATGTGTTTTTGACCACGTCTACGGCAGAAGGGTGGGGATTAACTTTAACTGAAGCCATTTGCTGTAAACTTCCAATCATATTTGGATATCACACGTCTCAAAAGGAAATAGCGGCACCTTTGAAGTCGGGAAAGTGTATTGAATTGACGAAGAGCGTTCAAATTCACGATGGTAACGCAATTCGTTACAAATTGAATCCTACCGAGATTGCTAAATGGATGAATTTATTCTACAAGCAATATCAAGCAGGGGAGAAGGAGAATTTTGATAAGTATGACGAAGTGATAAAAAAGTACAATTGGGATTCAATAGCAATTGAATGGTCAGTGATTATTGCTAAATTGCTTAAATGAATTGGGAAACCTACTTGACTACATTATTGGTGATATCGAACATCACTTGGCTTTTGTTATTTAGAGTCGTTCATAAAGTTGCTGAATCAAGACGTGACATTATCAATCAACTTTTGGAGGAAAAGAAAAGGGCGTAACATTCCGCTACGCCCACTCCTCAGCCGAGTTTGTTCAGACAAACTTGATACAAGTCGTTAATTAACGATTCTTGTAAACCAAGTAAGCGAGCAAAGCAATGGTAACGGTGTTGTGAACATTCACTCCACCCAACCAATTGGGGCTTTTGATGTCGAAAAATCCATTCATAGTTTTTTTGTCATAAATTTGACTCTACAAATATCAATTACAAATTCATTGAATATGTAAGGTGGTTAATTGTAGTAAAATAAAATCAATCAATTTGCTACAACTAAATCAAAATCAATCACTTACGCGTAATCAATAATGAATAATTGATATTAAAGGAAACTTAAAACCACTTTAATACATTCAATTTACATCATTATGAGAAAAGGTCGTAAGTCTTTATCGCAAACACCCGCACCAAAAAAGGAACAAATAAGGGGTAGTAAAACCAATCCCGCAGGAAGTGCTTCGAGTAAATCGAGTGCTAAATCTATTCAGTTTAGCGATGCGACTGAAAAAACCATCCGCGCGAAAGTGGCAGCACACAACCTGAAATACCCAAGCAAGAAAATTACGGTGGCTACAGCCAATGCCGTTGTGCGTAGAGGGATGGGAGCATATTCGGTAAGCCACAGGCCCACAATAAGCGGTGGGGCTCCAAATTCGCGCACAGCGTGGGGAATTGCAAGGCTAAATAAGTTTATGGAAAAGAAAGTCGGAAAGCCTGTAAAGGCCGCTTATGTTCAAGATGATGACTTACTTTGAGATAGATATGGCTATATGTTTGAATTATAAGAAAAATACACCAAATTTGTACTAATATGTCATTCAAAGACAGTTTAAATAAACATTACGCTCACACTCAAAATTCGGTGAAAAAATACGAAGTGGGTGGTAAGGTAGTTACCAAAAAAGGGGCTACCAATGATGCGAAGAAAGGAGGTTATTTCGATGGTAGGCCGCACTCACAAGGTGGTATTAAGGCCGTAAACATCGACAATGACCAACCTATAGAAGTAGAAGGTGGCGAAGTCGTTATTACAAAACGAGCAGTAGCCGACGATACAAAAAAAGAATTCCAAGGCAAGATGATGACTAACAAGGAAATCTTGTCAAAAATAAATGAATCAGGTGGAGGGGTATCTTTTGCAAATGGAGGCGAAGTCAAATTGGAGGAAGATGAATATTATATTTCTGATGATGATTTGAATTTTGATATTGATGAAAAGGAATTTGCAGATGTTGGAACTATTCCTGAAGATGGATTTGATTTCACTCTTGATGAATTACAAACGAGGGTTTTAAAACTAATTGACAATGTAACTGTAAGTGATGGTATTGTTCCTTACGCAGCCTTAGAATCTGTTTTTGGCGACCAACTGAGAACGGAAAGGACTTTACAACGTTTACTTGCGGATGGTTTAATTGAAAATTATGCAGGTAGGATAGGCGAGTATGTAATTACTTCTATGGGCAAAGATTATTTGGCTGCACAATCTACACAGACAGATTCAACCAAGGTCATTCTTCCTGAAAACCAACAGCGTATTTTAGAGATAATGCTTAATGAGGGGAAGTCAGAAATTTCTTATACTACACTTAGAGATAAGTATATACAAAAATTTCCAAAAAGCAGAGGGGGAGATGATGTTTTGGAAGCCGTGCGTGAAATGCTCAGTTCTAATTTGATTATTGATTCTGCAAAAGGCTATACAATTGGTCCTTTAGGTTTTGATAAAATTGATGAAGTACGTCAGTCAAATCGGAATCAAAATTTGCAAACATCAAATCAAGGTAATCAGTCTCGAGAAATTGAATCAATTCGAGTTAAAATCAAAGATATTCAAGACCCGAATGGAACTAAAAACGGTATTGTAAACAAATACCGAGGCCCCTATCAGAAAATTTTTGAAAATATAGCAGTATATGAGAATTATGAAGAATATTTTCAAGATTTTGGTAAGGATACAAAGGGTAGAGATTTGAATGAATTTTATATTAAAATTATAAATCCAAAATTCAAAATTGACTCTGAGTCAGCAATTAAAGAAATAAATAGATTAAATCGAGTATCGGTTACAGAGGTGATTTACAAAAATTCACCGAGCACTGAAGGAGTTCAAGTAAATCCTTTGTTCGAAGAATTTCCATATTTTGCTCCTGACGCTGTCAAAGAGTACAATCCTCAGGTTCTTACAGTAGAACCAAGGTCTATTGAGATTGCAAGTTCAGCGGCAGGTTTAAAAAACATAATATCTGAAAAGAAAAAAATAATAGAGATTACTTCTCAATTATTACAAGATGTACCTGTTGAAAACGTCTTGGAAAGAGTCGAAATGTCGCTCCTATTAGATGCCGAGCAACAAGAGTTGAATTTATTGGCAAATCCAAACTTAAAATATTTAAACATACTTGGTACGGGACGCGCATTTGATAAAAATACCTTGGATACACTCATAGAGAATGCTCAGATAGAACAAAATAATCTTGAAGGACGAAGAAGTATTGCGAATGAAAAAAATATCTTAGGCAAGTTTAAAAGTTTTCTTGACTACTGTGGTGTCAATAGTGATTCTTATATTGCTAATTGGTTAAGTAATTTTTTTGGTAATTGGATTTTTTATGCTGAATATTCGAATTATGATTATGCACTGTTGAGTGATATAAATAACTTACCTGCAGCAATAAGTCGGGTAGGTAAAGTTACAGAAGTTCAAGGAAAAAGTGGTTTAGAGTATATGTATGCTCCTGAAATTGTATTTCAAGGATTGTCTAAGATTTATGATAGAGTTGGATTTGAGGTTTTCCCAATTTCGTATTACGCAGTAAACTATGATTATGCGGATTGGTTTGCAACCACGAAAGGACAAAGATTAGGTACGCAAGGGGTCATACTTCCGTGTATTTTGAATATTCGCAGGCCATTAGATTTAAGTTTTTTTGGAATCCAAAAAATAAGCCCTACAAAATTTTTTGATGCTGTTTATCTTCAAACAGGATTGTCACCTGAGGACCTGAAGGTGAATCCTGCATTTTTATCAGACAGTACGCCTGACCTTGAGGTTTGGGTTTATATTAGAAGTAATGTTGAAATGTTAAAAATACTAAAGGAATCAAAAATCTGTGATGGTATCCATATGTATGAAAATAATCCCGCGGTTGATGTATCCGATAAGGCTTATCAAACCGAAGTTTGGATTACTTTTTATCCTGAGCAGACCAAAGTTCTTCCGTTATATAAATTTACAGATTTTCAGCAAGGTGGAAACGAAATAGACAGAGGATGGTTTACTAAATCACAATTTTTAAAAAGTGGAGGTACAATATGAACATTGTTCAAGTAATGAAATTTGGGGG
>Ga0070743_10000844_pt1 | contig 11780 bp, 8 predicted proteins | sample ColrivemetaGS697_FD_70187 | JGI IMG/M metagenome (GOLD analysis project Ga0070743, IMG submission 70187) | Estuarine microbial communities from the Columbia River estuary, USA - metaG S.697 | ecosystem: Environmental > Aquatic > Marine > Intertidal zone > Estuary | place: USA: Columbia River... | reverse complement strand
ATCGTATTGTACATTGGTCAATACACAACAAGTTGATTGTTGCCGTGTTGACACTCGGGCTCATTGTTTGGGGGCTCTTTTCTTTGGCCAAACTACCTATCGATGCAGTGCCAGATATTACCAATAATCAGGTTCAGGTGGTAACATCAGCCCCGGCGTCAAGCGCTCTTGATATCGAAAGACTGGTTACCTATCCGGTGGAGCAAACCATGGCAACTATACCGGAAATTGAGGAAATACGCTCCTTTAGCCGTTTTGGACTCAGTGTTGTTACGGTAGTTTTTAATGAAAATACAGATATTTATTGGGCGCGTGAGCAGGTGCAACAGAAACTTGCAGAAGCTAAAAATAGCATTCCTGCGGGTTTTGGAGAGCCTTCCATGGCCCCACTCAGCACCGGGCTTGGTGAGATTTATCAATATACCCTGCGCGCAAAAAAAGGTTACGAGCATAAATATGACGCTGCGCAATTGCGCAGCCTTCAGGATTGGGTAATTCGAAGACAACTTTTAGGTGTCAAGGGCGTGGCCGATGTGAGTGGTTTTGGTGGTGAATTAAAAACCTATGAAATTGCCATTGATCCTTTACTACTCAAGGCTCATGAAATAACTCTCGACGAGGTATTTAATGCCGTCGAACAGAACAATCAAAATACAGGTGGTGCATATATTGAACGAAATCACATGACTACCTATATCCGGACTGAAGGCCTCATTACAAGTCTTGCGGATATTGAAAATATTCAAATTAAACATCCGAGCGCTGAGGCACCTGTATTTGTTCGCGATATCGCCAAAGTGCAATTTGGATCTCAAATTCGCTACGGTGCACTCACCTACAATGACCAGGGCGAGGCTGTGGGAGGCATCGTGCTCATGCTCAAAGGAGCGAATTCTTCTGAAGTGATTTCACTTGTAAAGGAACGTATGGCCCAAATTGAAAAAAACTTACCAGAAGGTGTGGAGTTAGAAGTGTATTTAGATAGAACCAACTTGGTTGATAGAGCCATTCACACGGTTACGAGTAATCTTATTGAAGGAGCACTGATTGTGATTTTCGTGTTGGTGCTTTTATTAGGGAATCTAAGAGCTGGATTGATTGTTGCATCCATTATCCCTTTAGCAATGCTTTTTGCCATTTCACTCATGCAAGTATTTGGCGTTTCTGGCAACCTGATGTCCTTGGGCGCATTGGATTTTGGGTTAATTGTTGATGGCGCAGTGATCATTGTAGAATCGACTTTACATCTATTGCAGCGCCGCAAAATTGGTGTGCTTAATGAGGCTCAGATGAACGATGAAGTTTACCATTCTGCATCTAAATTTAGCAAAAGTGCGGTCTTCGGACAGGTGATTATTCTGGTTGTTTATTTGCCCATACTTGCACTTGTTGGCATTGAAGGGAAGATGTTTAAACCAATGGCACAAACTGTGATTTTTGCCATTCTTGGTGCGCTCATTTTATCTTTGACTTATGTGCCAATGATCAGTGCCGTATTCTTGTCCAAAAAAGTTATGCAGCACCTAACCATTTCTGATCGTATTGTGTTGGCCATTCAAAAAAAGTATTTGCCCTTGTTAAAGGCTGTCTTGCGTAAAAAAAGAACGGTGATTTCAGGTGTGGTTGTCTTATTCTTTGCTTCGGTCATTCTCTTTAATCAACTCGGTGCAGAATTTATTCCTTCCTTAGATGAAGGTGATTTTGCTGTTGAAACACGCCTCATGACTGGATCAAGCTTGAGTAGGACAATTGATGAAACTTCAAAAGCATCGCGCATTTTATTAGATCGATATCCAGAGATCAAGCAAGTAGTTGGGAAAATTGGAACAGCTGAAATTCCTACAGACCCTATGCCAATGGAAGCTTGTGACCTCATGATCATACTCAAAGATAAAGATCAATGGACAACTGCTTCCAATAAAGAAGAATTGGCAGCAAAAATGCAAGCAACACTTGATAGTCTGATGCCTCACGTTTCTTTTGGTTTTCAACAACCCATTCAAATGCGATTCAACGAATTAATGACTGGTGCAAAACAAGATGTAGTAGTCAAAGTTTATGGCGAAGAATTCAGTCAATTGGCGAAATACGCGCAGCAAATTGGTGGATTAGCCAAATCAATTGATGGGGTAGAGGACATATACATTGAAGAACTTTCTGGACTTCCCCAATTAATTGTGCGTTATAATCGCGAGGCTTTGGCTCGCTATCAAGTGAATATTGACGATGTGAATAAGGCCTTGAATTTGGGCTTTGCGGGGCAAATTGCAGGTTATGTTTTTGAGGGTGAGCGTAAATACCAACTCGTGGTTCGTCTCAATGAGGCCAATCGTGTCGCCATTTCAGATATCAATCAGTTGTTCGTAAGTAACGCCTCAGGGAATGAAATACCACTCTCAGAGCTTGCAGAGGTGCGCTTTGAAAATGGACCCAACCAAATTCAAAGAGATGATGCCAAAAGACGCATCATTGTCGGGTTCAATGTCAGAGGGCGAGATGTGGAGAGCATTGTCGAAGAATTACAGCAAAAAATGTACCAACGAGTCAAACTTACTACGGGTTATTTTATACATATCGGTGGCACCTTTGAAAATTTAGTTCACGCGCGTCAACGACTACTTATTGCCGTTCCGGTTTCCTTGCTACTTATATACTTCTTACTGTATCTTGCTTTTCAATCTCTTAAACAAGCCACCTTGATCTATACAGCCATTCCCTTGGCATCAATTGGGGGCATCTGGGCACTTTATTTCAGAGGGATGCCATTTTCAATTTCGGCTGGTGTTGGTTTCATTGCCTTATTTGGCGTGGCAGTGCTCAATGGTATTGTATTAATTGCTGAATTCAATACACTTCGCAAAACGGGTATGCAAATTAATAGAGTGGTGCTTGTTGGAACAATCAACAGATTGCGACCGGTACTTTTAACCGCTACTGTGGCATCCCTAGGTTTTCTCCCAATGGCATTGTCGCAGGGTAGTGGAGCCGAGGTGCAAAAGCCATTGGCCACCGTGGTGATTGGTGGTTTGCTCAGTGCTACAATTTTGACCTTATTTATTTTACCGTTGTTATATATGCTTTTTGAACGCCCTTTGAAACTTCGACTCAATAAAACAACCTTGTTGGTTCTTTTATTCTTCTTTTTTGGTGTAAATGCCTCTGCACAACAGGCCCTTACAGACGACCAATTTTTCGAACTTTTATTGAAGCAAAATGGATTGGTTCAGGCAAGTCAAGTTGAAGTTCAAAAACAAATGGAAAGTGCAAGAGGCCAGGCAGCTTGGCAAGCATTGTCGGTTGATTATTTACAAGGTCAGTTTAATTCGGCCTATAGCAAGGATAATAACCTCACCTTGACCCAACAGTTGCCCTATAACGGTGCAATTAGACTACAAAAAGATTTAGGCAAAGTTCAAAGTCAGCTAGCTGAACAAGATTTGAATTTATTGCAGCGAAATTTGAAAAAAAATCTCGACGAACAACTAGAGAACATTCGTTATTTAAACACCAAATTAAAAATCCTTGCTAGTCAGGATTCCTTGTATGGTCTGTTGGAGCAAAAAGTTATTGAACGAGTTTCGTTAGGTGAATCCAAACCTTTTGAAAAAGTTTTGGTTCATTCAAAATTATTAAGAATTCAGGCCAATGAAAAAGCACTGCAACTTGAGTTGAAAAATGCATGGACCGCGATAAATGCGCTTTTAGGTGTATCTGATGCATCCTATACGCTGGCACAAGAGGAAGCGATAGATTTTTTAAAATTGCCATTACAAAGTAATTTAGATAGTCATCCTATCTTGCTTGCTTTAGCTGTATCCCAAACTCAATTAGAAATTAAGCAGATGCAAAATTCTCGCAATCAATTGCCACAATTGGGTGTATCTTATTTCAATCAATCGCTCGTTGGCTGGCAAACCATCGGAGGAATGGATCAATATTTTGGCCCCAATGAAAGGTTCCAGGGCGGTGCCATTCAGACTCAAATCCCCATTGATTTTAAAGCATTCAAGGCTAGAAATACATCGAATTCTTTGGCTTTAGAACAACTTGCCTTTACTAAACAGCAACAACTTTTAGAATTGCAAGCTGAACAAAGCACCCGCTTTGCCCAATTGAGCCAGCGCATTTCCAACTATATGGATTTAGAACAAGATATTGAAATGCAAATTGTTAAGATTCAAGCAGATGCTCAAATTCAATTAGATGGAGGCGAGATTTCAATGATAGAATTTTTGCAATTACAAGACTATGCTTTGGAACTACAACATGAATTGCTTGAGTGGCAACATGAAATTAAATTATTACACATTTCTATACAATGGATACAATAAAAATTACCATGAAAACAACATTATATCACTACTTGCCAATCCTTTTTCTATTATTGGTTTCTTGTGGTTCGCCAAAGCAAAGCAATGTGAATGAAAAGGCTCAAAATGACCTGATCAAACTTAGCGACGAACAAATCAAATCATTGGGAATCGAACTTGGTCAACTGCAAACCGATAACATTTCTCTTAGCGTTTATGCCAATGGTATGATAGAGGTACCACCTCAAAATAAATCATTCATTTCTTTTCCTTTTGGAGGCTACATAAGGCGAATTGAAGTATTAGACGGAATGAAAGTAAGTAAAGGGCAATTGTTAATGGAGGTAGAACATCCTGACATTATTGCTTTGCAACAAGAATATTTAGAAATTCTCGGTCAAATGGAATTTTTAAGTGCAGATTACGAGCGCCAAAAAGGATTGTTTGAGAAAGAAGCAGGTTCGGCAAAAAATTACCAGCAGGCAAAAAGTATTTTGGCTGTAAATAAGGCCAAGCTCGCTGGTCTTGAATTAAAATTAGAAATGGCTAATGTTAGTTTAAAACGCCTTCAAAACGGGCAAATTGAACGTGTACAGCGCGTTGTTTCGCCTTTCAATGGCGTAATTACAAAGATAAATGCGAGCGTTGGTGCGTTTGCGGAACCTAAAGACAATCTAATGGAAATTATCGACTTAAAACATGCACATGCCGAGCTAACAGTTTATGAGAAATATTTGCCATACCTAAGAAAAGATCAACAGGTCAGTCTTCAATTTGTCGATGCTTCTACAAAAACCAATGCAAAGATCTTTTTAATTGGAAGTGAAATCAGCAAGGAACGTACAATTAAAGTACATTGTCATTTTGAGGACCTTCCAAAGGATATTGTTCCGGGTTCCTACCTCAAGGCAGAAATAGCCACGCAAGGTCAAAAATTCACGATCGTGCCCGAAGAGGCCGTTGTACAGCGCAATGGCAAAGACCTACTATTTATTGCTTCTGGAGCTGGTTTTCGGCCAATTGAAATTGAGGTGCTCATGTCCGCACAAGGAAAAGTTGCTATTGGAAGTAAATCACTTCACTTATTGAAAAAGAGTAAGGTGGTTGTCAAGGGGGCCTATGACTTATTGGCCATTCTAAGTAAAGAAATAGAATAAAAATTTAACCAAATAAATAACAATAAAATGAAAAGAAAGAACAGATTAATTTTTATCGCCTTTTTAGCTGGATTCGCAGCACTTGTATCCTGTAAAAAATCATGGGCATGTCATGAAGAAAATATTAGTTCGGCAGGGGGTGATGACTCCCACAACAAAGGGCAAAATTGCATGCAATGCCATAATTCAACAGGTGAGGGAGAGGGTTGTTTTAATGTAGCTGGCACGCTATACAAGAGTGATTTGCTCACTTCACAAAATGGAGGAAAGGTTGAACTATTTACGGAGCCCAATGGCGCAGGTACGCTCAAGTATACTATTGACATAGACAGCAAGGGAAATTTTTATTCAACGGCTGCTATAGATTATGTAGGCTTGTATCCTAGAATAACAAGCCCATCTGGGGCAACAATTGCAATGAGTTCTTCGCTAAGCTCAGGTGCATGCAATAGCTGCCATGGCCCAAGTACCGGTAAGTTAGGCTTGGACTAATGAGGCTTTCTTTGATTCAAATTGTGCAATGAATCCTTTTTCATCTGCCGGTGAAATGAGCAGTTCGTCGTATTTGTTGTATCTCAGTACAAGGCAATGCCATGAAGTGCTCATTTTCCAGCCGGCATACAAGCCGTTGGCCGATTCTATTTTATTGAATGTATTGTAATAGATCCGCTTTTTAAAGCCCATGCTTTGACACAATAAATGGTCATCAAGAAAGGTGTAATGGGTAGTAGTTGGAAGAATCCAAATGATCAATATGCTTATAAAAAGCCAAATAGCACCTAACACAAAGATTGGTGTTTTGTCACCTTCTGTGAAATAAATTAGCCCACTGACGGCGCTATAAACGACCAGCACAAAGGTGCTGATATACCATCGGAATCCATCTCTTTTTGCCTTGAAAACCATGCTTTAGGCCTTACCAAGCAAAGAGCGGCTTGCCCTGCATCAAAGAATTTACCTCATGACGCACTTCTTTTAAGACGCCCTCGTTTTGGGCATGCATCAATGCACGATCAATGAGCTGCACCATTTGGGCAATTTCTGACTCTTTGACCCCTCTTGAAGTAATTGCTGGCGTGCCAATTCGAATACCTGAAGTAACAAACGGTGATTCTGAATCAAAAGGCACCATATTTTTATTCACTGTGATATCAGCTGCTACCAAAGCGTTTTCAGCATCTTTTCCATTAATTCCCTTGCTACGTAAATCGATGAGCATGCTGTGGTTATCTGTTCCGCCAGAAACAATTGTATAACCCAATTGAGTTAATTCTTTTGCGAATACTGTAGCATTGGTTTTCACTTGTTGCATATAGACCTTGTAGGAGGGGTCTAGAGCTTCACCAAAAGCAACTGCTTTGGCCGCAATAACATGCTCGAGAGGGCCACCTTGAATGCCTGGGAATACAGCAGCATCGAGCAATGCTCCAATCGATTTTAGATTGCCATTATTCCAACGCAGTCCGAAGGGGTTTTCAATGTTGTGGCGCATCATAATGATGCCTCCTCGTGGCCCACGGAGGGTTTTGTGTGTTGTTGAGGTGACGATATGACAATGTTCAAGTGGATCATTGAGTAATCCAGCGGCAATTAAACCTGCAGGATGTGAAATATCAGCAAGTACCAAAGCCCCAATTTCGTCAGCAACACGGCGAATGCGAGCGTAGTCCCAATCGCGAGAATAGGCTGAAGCGCCACAGATGATCATTTTTGGTTTTTCTCTTTTTGCCGTTTCTTCCATCAAATCGTAATCTACCAATCCAGTCTCTTTATTGACACCATAGAAAAAGGGCACGTAGAGTTTGCCTGAAAAATTAACCGGTGAGCCATGGGTAAGGTGCCCGCCATGCGAGAGGTCAAAGCCAAGAATCTTATCGCCTGGTTGTAAGCAAGCTAAAAATACGGCAGCATTTGCTTGTGCTCCCGAATGGGGTTGGACGTTTGCCCAAGTTGCCCCAAAGAGTTGACACAAACGGTCGATGGCTAATTGTTCTACTTGATCCACAATTTGGCAACCACCATAATAGCGTTTGCCCGGTAATCCTTCGGCATATTTATTGGTGAGTACAGAGCCCATAGCCCTCATTACTTGTTCACTTACAAAATTTTCAGAGGCAATGAGTTCAATACCGTGAAGTTGTCTATTTTTCTCGGCTTCAATAAGGTCAAAAATGGCTTGGTCTTTCATGGATTGTATTTTTATGCAAATATCGTAAGAATGCTAAAATAAGCGCTTGATTTGATAGAGAGAATGTGTTATTTTATTTGCTGCTTCGTTGTAAATACCTTCCTCTAGCAAAAGATCTATTCGGACTTGCCCGGATGCATGCAGCAATTGATCCTTGGCCCCGATCAATCCAACATGATGAATGCGCCCTTCGCCGTTAATGAAAAATGCAAGATCCATCAATTGCCGCTCCTCAAAAGCTATGATTTGACCGCATTCTGCTTGTTGGTAGGCATCGCGCGGTAAATTTGTGCCTATTTGCCTGTAAACACTCTGAGTGAACCCAGAGCAGTCAATGCCAAAAATAGACCGGCCTCCCCATAGGTAAGGCGTATTTAAAAATTGCAAGGCAAAATCCCATGCATTGAGTGTCTCCAACCTATTGATATGTTGGTAGTTGTAGGGGCCAATATTAAAATCTTTGCTAGGACTAATCATAGACCCAGCACTTATAGTTTGAATACCCATTGGGCCATTGATTTGAATCATAGCATTACAAAGAAATTCACCTTCATCATGCCATCTTCTCCATTCTTTCTCTGTAAGAGGAAGAATTTGCTTATGGTCCACATAACCTTCGTATCCATCTTGCAAGGATCTTATTGCCAACCAAGGAAATTGATAGGATAAAATCTCGATAGGTTCTCCAAAAAGCAATTGGGTAACTTGTTCTGAACTGTCATTGGCACTTGCTCTAACTGGTATGACGCTAAGTGCTGCAAATCCATAGCGTTGCCCTTCAGTCATCCAACTTAATTTCTGATTCATTGCTTCAAAATTAACATTTAAACACAGATAATTGACTAATTTTAGCGCATGAATCTTGGCTCTAGACCTCAAATACTAATCACCAACGACGACGGAATTCATGCCAGTGGCATCAAAGCATTGATTGAAGCGGCAAAACCTTTCGGAGATCTTCTTGTAGTGGCGCCTGATAAGCCGCAGTCTGGTATGGGGCATGCTATAACGATTCATGACCCCATACGCTTAAGTAAAGACAATTCCTACTCGGGTGTTGAGGCCTACGCCTGCAGCGGCACACCGGTTGATTGCATAAAATTGGGTATATACGAACTTTTAGGCCGCAAACCGGACTTAATTTTATCTGGATTCAACCATGGTGAAAATTCATCTACAAATGTGCTGTATTCTGGAACAATGTCTGCGGCTATTGAAGGGGCCATGGAGGGGGTTCCTTCCTTTGGTTTTTCTCTAGCCGATTATGCACCTGACGCCAATTTTACCGCCGCACAACACTACGCACAAAAATTGTTAGCTCATTTTTTTATCAAAGGTTTTGAATCGTCGATTTGTTTGAATGTGAATATTCCCAAACTCCCTTTGGAGCAAATCAAAGGGATTCGCTTTTGTAAACAAGCACACGCCTATTGGGCAGACCGCTTTGATAAACGGCAAGATCAATTTGGCCGGACCTACTATTGGCTTACTGGTGAATTTGCAGACTTAGATCAACGGCCAGACACAGATTTACATGCCCTTAAAGAAGGATTTGTCAGTGTGGTCCCGACGCATTTTGATTTGACTGCTCATGGGCACTTACCTTATTTTAAATCCTGGGAAAATGAAATCTAATTTAAATCCATCTTTTTTTATTGGGCTGATTATAGGCTTATTGTCACCAATGGTTCTGTTGCCGCTGATAGTTTTTATCCTCTCTCAGTCTTATGGTCAGAGTTTTTCTTATCTGTGGCATCAAACTTTGAGCTATCCTGATTTCATGAGTCGATATTTATCTCTTTCATTGATAGGCAATTTGGGCTGGTTCTATTATTTTTTAAATAAAGAAAAGTATTTCCATACCCGCGGCATTATTTTTGGTATGTTACTTTATGCGCCATATATGATTTATGTAAATCTAGGAAAGCTTTTCTAAGTCGTTTTGAAGGAAAAACAACAAGTATATATTGTTTGCGGAGAGGCCTCTGGAGATCTACATGCGGCTAATTTAGTAGCTGCTTGGAAGAAAATCAACCCCTCGGTAGAGTTCAGGGCATGGGGCGGTGATAGGCTTATGGCACAAGGCGTTCAGTTAGATCAGCATATCCAAACCATGAGTTTTATGGGGTTTTGGGAGGTATTTAAAAATTTACCACGCATCGCAAAACAATTCAAGAAGTTAAAAAGCCGACTCAAGCAGTATCGACCAGATTTGTTGGTGTTGGTGGATTACCCTGGATTCAACTTAAGAATGGCCAAATGGGCGCATTCACAAAATATCAAAGTATTGTACTACATTTCACCTACAGTTTGGGCCTGGAAAAAAAGTCGAGCTTTCCAAATTGAGAAACATGTAGAAAAGTTATATTGCATCTTGCCTTTCGAGCCTGAATTCTATGCAAAATTAGGTATCGAGGTAGCTTATTTTGGCCATCCACTTATTGATGAAATTCAACACTTCAAGTTGGGCCAAAATGAAAGTCTCTTGCCAGAATTTAATAAGCCAGTTTTGGCGCTTTTACCAGGTTCTCGAATGCAAGAATTGGCCCATCAGTTGCCCTTGATGCTTGATGCTGCTTCTTGCTTGGAGACAACACATCAAATAGTCGTAGCTTGTGCACCTCATATACAGCTGTCTGTATACAAAAAATATTGTGAGGGCAAAGAAGTCTACCTCTCTACAAGTCATACATACAATTTGTTGTCAGTAGCCAAATTCGCATTAGTTACCTCTGGAACAGCAACTTTAGAAACTGCTCTTTTTGGTGTCCCTCAGGTGGTTTGTTACAAAAGTTCTAGCTTGTCAATCTGGTTGGCCAAAAAGTTAGTGAGCATCAAGTACATATCTTTGGTCAATCTAATTTTGGACGAGCTTGCCGTACCTGAACTTATTCAAGGTGCTTGTACAGCTCAAAGTATGGGTGAGCACTTAGCCTCATTACAAGAAGGCTCCGTTGAAAGGGCCCAACAACTAGAACATTACAAACGCCTAGACACCTTGCTACAAGCTCCAGGGACGAGTGCACGGATTGCTGATTCAATGAATAGATATTTATAAAAGTGAAAATTATTATCACCATATGGAGTTGTATGTTGATACCAATGGTCTTGGCTCAAAATCTGCGCATTCGTCTGTATGATGGTGTGGCAACCAAGGAACTTCAGTGTGTTGTTGGTACTGGTGAATATTTGTTAGAAATTCATCAATCCGATGGTGTAATCAAAAGCTATTTACTGCCAACCTTTGCTCAGGGTAGAATTAAAGTCAATAACAGTAATTTACAATTTTTTCAGGGAGCAAATTTACTTGGGCAAGGCATTAAAATCACTCTTATACAAGGAGCAAAAGAGGATTTTATCAATTGGTCAGTTCCTTTGGTTTCAAGTAAGGTAAGAGCCTATGAATCTGATTTTGAACTCACTGTAGTGAAAGGTCAAATCCAAGTCATCAATCATGTAGATTTGGATACATATCTAGAAGGTGTAGTTTCGTCGGAAGGAGGCTCTGGACATCAAAAAGCGTATTACCAAGCCCAAGCAATCATTTCTAGAACATATGCTTTGGCTTATCAAAATAGACATCAAAAAGAAGGATATGCACTCTGCGACCGCGTGCATTGTCAGGCCTACCTGCACAAAAGATCTGGGAGTGCACTGATCGATTCTGCCGTATATCAAACCCACCAAATGGTACTGAAAGATGCAAGTGGAAAATATTTCCCTACCTTTTTTTCTGCCAATTGCGGTGGACAAACATGTCCACCGCAAGATGTTTGGAATGAACCTATTTCTGGTCTCCATTCTTTTGTAGATACATTTTGTATTCATACAAAACAAGCCACTTGGCAAAAACGAATTCCCTTGACAACTTGGCTAGATTTTTTAACGGCCAATTATGATTTTCCCATTGCTGATTCTACAGCTATGGCACTTTTACAAGACTTCCAATCCATCAATCGCAGCGCATTTTATCTTCATCCCGTTTATGGTATTCCAATGCGAGATTTACGCCAAGAGTTTAAGTTAAAATCGAGTTTTTTTAACGTTGTGGTCAGTGGGCAGGAGGTGGTGCTAAGCGGCAAAGGATTTGGGCACGGCGTAGGGCTTTGCCAAGAAGGCGCGATG
>Ga0070743_10000841_pt1 | contig 11787 bp, 10 predicted proteins | sample ColrivemetaGS697_FD_70187 | JGI IMG/M metagenome (GOLD analysis project Ga0070743, IMG submission 70187) | Estuarine microbial communities from the Columbia River estuary, USA - metaG S.697 | ecosystem: Environmental > Aquatic > Marine > Intertidal zone > Estuary | place: USA: Columbia River... | reverse complement strand
TATTTCGACCTGCACCACACGCCCGACGATACGCTCGACAAGATCGACAAAACCGAATTGCGTCAAAACGTCGCTGCATGGGTTGCGACCTTGGCGCTCGTTGCAAATTATGACGGCGAATTGAAGCCAGAGGCAGCACGTTGAAACACGCCTTTGTCTTAGGCGTCATGCTTATGGTTGCGGGCTGTGGTGACACGGCCCCAACCGAAGCGGACAAGGCGGATGACGCGGATACGGCAGCGAACACGCAGAAAGAGGAACTGGCCGAGCAGAAGCTGACCATTGAACAAGCCGCGGAGGAAGCAACGAAGCTTATCGAGGCAGATGCAAAGGCTGAAATTGATGCGGTCAATTCAAGTGGCGGCGCTGCGCAGTAAATCATCGCAACATATCGCGGGCAACGCAGCACACGGAACGCAAAGCGATACACGTCGCCATAATGGCCAAAGATTCTGAAAGTTTTCCGAAGAAATGGTCGGGGAGACAGGATTCGAACCTGCGACCCTCTGGTCCCAAACCAGATGCGCTACCAGGCTGCGCTACTCCCCGACATGGGATCACTGGTATAACAATGTCCGCGCGGCTGGCTGCCTGCCAACTCCGCAATGCGAAGCTGGTGGGCCCGGAGGGACTCGAACCCCCGACCTAGCCGTTATGAGCGGCCAGCTCTAACCAACTGAGCTACAGGCCCTGACCGGCTCGCCAACTACAAGCGCGCCGATAGCCGAACTTTGGGAGAATGCGCAAGTCTTTATCTGACATAATCCCGGTAAAATTGAAAACAGAACCAAAGTATTCAAATGTGCCAAACGGATTTAGCCCTCGCGCCAATGGAAAAGCCTAACGATTGTCAACGCCGGATCGCGCCGATCACAGCATAGATCTGAGGATGCCACGTTATGGGACAATTGCATTGCCACATAATTATATTATAAGCATCGGGCAAAATAGAATTGGAAATTACTAGATCATGGCAAATACGAACCTTGACGCGATAGATATGAAGCTTTTGGCAGAATTGCAGGCTGACGGTCGCATAACCAATGTCGAACTCGCCACCAAGGTCGGCTTGACAGCTCCGCCCTGCCTGCGCCGTATGCGGGCGCTTGAACAATCGGGTACAATCAAATCTTATCATGCCGATGTTGACGCAAGCGCGTTGGGGTACACCATCACCGTTTTTGCGATGGTCAGCCTGAAAAGCCAGGCCGAGGATGATCTGAAGGCGTTTGAGCAACATGTCCGCGCATTACCCGATGTGCGTGAGTGCCACATGCTCAATGGCGAAATTGATTTTATTTTGAAAATCGTCGCCCGCGATCTTCAATCGTTTCAGGAATTTCTAACCTCAAAACTGACATCTGCCCCAAATGTGAGCAGCGTCAAAACGTCACTAACGATCCGCACGGCCAAGGACGAGCCTGGCGTTCCTATTCCCCAGGCATAAAAAAGGGCCCGATTGCGCGGGCCCCTTTTACTTTATCTGTGCAAATCTCAGGTAGCTGGCGTTGCCGCAGCAGGCGTCGCTGCGGCCTTTTCCCGATGGTCGATAAACATCAGCCAAAATTCGGCAATCGCCTTACGGTTCGCGCCAGTGATCATAGCGAAATCCGCCTTCGCACCGGGATAATCGCCAAGCATCGTTTTAGACATGGCTAGACGGAAACGTGTGCGATCGGTCTGGTCGCCGCCATCCTTGTCCAGAACCGGCGCTTTGCTTAACGCCGATTCATAAAGTTCCTTCGCGGTCTTGTAATCTTTGTGCGAGAAGAAGGAGTCGCCAGTTAGCGTTGCCAACATGCCCTTCGGGCTAGCCTTGGCGGGCGCGATGGTACCCGCGAGCGTGCGGGTGTCTTCCACTAAGCGGGCCTTCGCTTCGTTATAGCGTTCGCTGAACGTCACATTGTTGCGCGAGATTAAGCCCTTGGCGAAGCCTTCGTCCAACAAGGACACTGCCTCTGCTGGGTAACGCACACCGATATAGCTGAGGCTATCGAGATAGGCAGCATATTCCTGTTGAAAGCGGATGCCATCAGTCGCGCGCATCAAGCGCATGATGTCGAGCGTTTCTTCTGGATTGAAATCACGCGAACGATCAAAAAATGCGAGCGCATCATGCCAATAATCTGGGTTATTCTCGGCGCTAATCAAATCCTTGTAGAAATTCGCTGCGGCTCCATAATTCTTAGCCTTAGCGGACAATATGGCAGCGCGTACGACATAAGTCTTGTTCACGGGCCCTGCAGCCTTACTGGCGGCAATTGCCTTACTAATCCACGCAATCGCGTCTGCATCCTTGCCCTGTTGCGACATGGCGTTCGAAATCAGGAATTCGATGTTGTTGTCACGGTGGCCCATATTATAGGCATCGATCATATGTTTTTCGGCATCTGCAAAGCGCTTGCCATCATAGCCAATCGCGCCCTTGCGGAAGGTATATTCCCGCTTCAAATCGGCAGGGGTGGTCGCAGACGCGATCAACAAATCAATGCCCTGCTCCTGAAACGCTAAATCCTTTAAAGGCGCGCCGATGTTAATAGCTAATATGCCCGCTTCGTAACGATCATCATCATTGCCAATGGCAGCAATAACCTTTGGAAACTCTGCTTTTGCGGCCGCTGCGTCTTTGGATTTGCTTAACAAATTCAATACAGGCAAATAAGCCGCGATAAAAGGCTTTGAATAATTTCTCTTGGGTGCGGCCGCTTCCTTACCCTTTTTTTCCTTCTTGGGCTTTTCATCGGACTGCGCAAATGCGGCAGGCGCGGCGGACACCGCTACCAACGAAAGAGCGAGGGCAAATTTTGAAACCAGTTTCATGTAACTCTCCGCATAAATATTAAGCCTTGGGCCTTCTACAGCTTGGTTTATAGGACTTTGCTAACGTCTGTGCAATTACCATAGCGCGATTGCAGATTTCCCGTTGAACGAACCGGAGCAAAAAACAAGTGGGTGAAAGCAGTGCAGTCATCATTGGTGCTCGCGGCGGCATAGGGGCCGCGCTGGCGAATGCTTTGGAAAAAGACAAAAATTATGCGCAGATCCTTCGGTTGCATCGTGAGAGCAGCCCGCCCTTGGATATATTAGATGAGGCCAGCATTGCCGCCGGTGCAACATCTTTGTCCGCTACACATCCACCGATAAGCTTGGTGATTGTCGCAACCGGACTGCTGCATTCGGAACAAAAGGGTCCGGAAAAAAGTTTGCGGGAACTCGAACCTAATTGGATGATCGAAAACTTCCGGATCAACGCAGTCGGGCCTGCGCTCGTCGCTAAGCATTTCCTGCCTATCATGGCCAAGCAAGGCCCAATTTGTTTTGCCGCTTTGTCCGCGCGGGTGGGTAGCATTTCTGACAATCGCTTGGGCGGGTGGCACAGCTATCGTGCATCTAAATCCGCGCTCAATATGCTGATCCGCAATATTTCAATCGAATGGCAGCGCAAAAATCCGCAATCCGTTGTTGTCGGCCTACATCCCGGCACCGTTGAGACTTCGCTGAGCGCTCCATTCAAGGGCAATCCTGCGCATGAACGATTTACCCCTAGCCGCGCGGCAGGGAACATGCTCAGCGTGATCCACGGACTGAAGCCCGAACAAAGCGGGCAGATTTTTGCTTATGACGGAAGCTTGGTCGAGCCCTGACGCCAACGAACATGCGAATCTGTGGATAAGCTGGTGAAAAACCCCCAATTAGGGCAGTCGCATGTGGCCATTTCAGCCCATTGGGTCTAGGGTATGCTTATTATAAAAATATAAGGATTTTCGCGGCGTGACCGACGACATTATTACCTTGGACCCATCGGACATTTCACCCGTCGACATTGTCGATGAAATGAAGTCGAGCTACCTCGATTATGCGATGTCGGTCATTGTATCACGGGCCCTGCCCGATGTGCGCGATGGTCTAAAGCCTGTTCACCGCCGGATTTTGTTTGCCAGCCAAGAAGGCGGCTTTGTCGCAGGACGGCCATATCGCAAATCGGCAAAAATCGTCGGCGACGTCATGGGCAATTATCACCCACATGGCGACAGCGCAATTTACGACGCATTGGCGCGTATGACGCAGGATTGGTCGATGCGGGTACCATTGATCGATGGTCAGGGTAACTTTGGCTCGATGGACCCCGATCCGCCTGCATCAATGCGTTATACCGAGGCACGGCTCAACAAGGTCGCAAACGCGCTTCTGGATGATCTTGATAAGGACACGGTTGATTTTCAGCCTAATTATGATGGCAGTCGTGAAGAACCTCAGGTTCTCCCTGCCCGTTTCCCGAACCTTTTGGTCAATGGCGCTGGCGGCATCGCTGTCGGCATGGCGACCAACATCCCGCCGCACAATCTGGGTGAAGTGATCAAGGCGTGCTTGGCCTATATCGATAATCCAGCGATAACTATTGATGAGCTGATTGAAATTGTCCCTGCCCCCGACTTTCCAACTGGTCCGCTCATCCTCGGCACCGGCGGCGCGCGTGCGGCATATCGCGAGGGCAAGGGTTCCATCATGCAGCGCGCGCGGCATGAAATCGAGGAAGGAAAAGGCGACCGCCGCTCCATCGTCCTCACCAGCATTCCATTTCAAGTTGGCAAATCTGCCCTTGTCGAGAAAATCGCCGAGGCGGCAAAAGACAAGCGCATTGAGGGCGTGTCCGACATTCGCGATGAATCGAGCCGCAAGGGCGTGCGCATCGTCATCGACTTAAAGCGCGATGCCACGACCGACGTTGTTCTCAACCAATTGTGGCGCCACACCCAGGCGCAGTCGAGCTTCCCCGCCAATATGCTCGCCATTCGCGGCGGCCGCCCCGAAGTCTTGAACCTGCGCGATATCATTGAATCTTTCATTCGGTTCCGCGAAGAAGTGATTACCCGGCGGACAAAGTTTGAGCTGAACAAGGCCCGCGAACGCGCGCATTTGTTGCTTGGTCTTGTCGTCGCCGTGACTAATTTGGACGAGGTCGTGCGGATTATCCGTGGTTCCGCTAGCCCCGCCGAAGCGCGCACGGCATTGATCGCGCGCAAATGGCCCATCGCCGAAATCGCATCCTACATTAAATTGGTAGAAGCGGTCGAAACGGAAATTACGGGTGACAGCTATCAATTGTCAGAGCTGCAGGTACGCGCCATTCTTGAATTGCGCCTGCATCGCCTGACGGCGCTTGGCCGCGACGAAATTGGCAGGGAACTTCAGGTTCTTGCAGAAAATATCGCAGAATATCTCGCAATCTTGGGCGATCGGGTAAAGCTCTATGCCGTGTTGCGTGACGAATTGGTCGCGATTGATGCTGAATTCTCCACCCCGCGCTTATGTGAGATCACCGCAAGCTGGGATGGCTTGGACGACGAAGACCTTATGGAGCGGGAGGAAATGGTCGTTACCGTCACCCATGGCGGTTACATCAAACGAACCGCTTTGGCGACATTCCGCGCGCAAAACCGTGGTGGCAAGGGCCGCGCCGGCATGGCCACAAAGGATGAGGATGCCGTTACCGAATTGTTCGTTACCAGCACCCATACGCCCGTATTGTTCTTCTCCAACATCGGTAAGGTTTACCGCATGAAGGTTTGGAAGTTGCCTGAAGGCGGACCGTCCACACGCGGGCGTCCTATGGTCAACTTACTGCCATTGGGCGAAGGTGAAGTCATTTCCAACGTTTTGACGCTGCCAGAGGATGAAGCTGAATGGGGCGGCCTAAGCGTCGTATTTGCGACGTCCAAGGGCTATGCCCGCCGCAACAGCATGGACGCCTTTGCCAATGTTCCCAGTAACGGCAAAATCGCCATGAAGTTCGAAGGCGACGATGCCGACGATAAATTGATCGGCGTCGAATTGTTAAGCGCCGAGGACGATATTCTGCTGGCAAGCCGCTATGGGAAGGCCATTCGCTTTGCCGCAGATGACATTCGCGAATTCCAAAGCCGCGCATCAACGGGTGTTCGCGCGATGAAATTGGCGAAAGGCGACGAGGTTATCTCCTTGTCGATCCTCAAACGCGTCGGCACCTTGCCGGAAGAGCGCGAAGATTATCTGCGCTTTGCCCCTTGGAAACCGGAAAAGGATGGTGAGCCGACCATCTCCGCAGAACGCATTGCGGAAATGGCAGAGCGTGAACAATTCATCTTGACGGTGTGCGCCAATGGCTATGGCAAATTGTCGTCGGCATACGCCTATCGTCGCACAGGTCGCGGCGGTCAGGGCATTACGAATATCGATAATATCGAACGCAACGGTCCTGTGGTGGCGAGTTTCCCCGCAACCAAGGGCGACCAATTGATGCTCGTGACCGATCAGGCAAAACTTATACGCATGCCGCTCGACAGCTTACGCGTTTTGGGACGCGGAACCGCCGGCGTGCGCTTGTTCAATGTGGGCGACAATGAACATGTGGTCGGCGCAGCCAAGATCGATGAAAGCGATGAGGATGAAGCCGAAATCTCCAGCGAGAGCGGCATAGAAGGCGAAGCCGCGACCACCGATACGCCGATAGCGGAGTAGCCCCAGCCACCGTCATCTTTCAACAAGGTTAACGTCACCCTGCACGTGTTCAGGGTGACGGAAAAGCTGGGTTGAAGGGATAGATAGCCCGTTATTGGCCAACGCTATCCTTGCAAATTCAGTCGCGCTCTTCGCCATCGGCAAAATGCCCGCGCTTCACCAATGTCTGCGCGACGCCAACCGCAATCATCAACACACCAAAATAATAGAGATACCAGATGGCAATTCCCGTTATAGTTGATCCTGCCAACGGTCCGAGTTCCGCGAAGATAAGCAAGTCGGAAATAACAAACAATATCGCACCAAGACCGACGCGGTAGCGCGGAAAATTGCTGTTCCATGCCATGGCTGCCATGGCGGCAAGGATGACGCTATAGGCCGCGACCTGAATGCCTTCGTCTGGGGTCGGCGGAAGGACATAAGCAATGATTGGCGTGGCAAAGAATATCGTCGCAGCCAGCAACTTTTGACTGAATACTGGGCCCACACGGCGGTGACGGAAATAGATAAGCATCGCCACCAAATGTCCGACCGCAAAAGCCAAGGCGCCGGCAACCATACTGAGTTCAATCAACCCATCACCCAAGGCATAAAAACCGAGCATAATCGCCAAAAGGATGAATTCGCCTTCATGGTGCCGGCGTAAAGCAAAAGGCACGAGCAGCCCGACTGCCGCCATTTTCCAAAGAATGGCATATAGCCCGCCGTCAATCGGCAGGAACAGCCATGTCGCAGGAAAGCTTATGCCGGCAATCAAGCTGCCGAACAGATAGGGACGTTTATGTGCGAGATCCTGAGCCATGTTGCCATGCATCGTGCAAACACCCGCGCAAAACAAGCGGAATATAACCAATCATATTGTCCGCGGTTAGCCCCGGTCCACCGCGTACGCCAATATCGCCATGCAGCCATGCCGCAATGCTGGCGGCGTCAAACGCCGTCACGCCTTGCGCCAGCAAGCCGCATATCAGTCCTGTAAGTATGTCACCCGATCCCGCAGTTGCCAGCCAAGGCGACGCATGGCGGTTCACCAACGTGCGGCCATCGGGCGCTGCGACCCAAGTATCGGAACCTTTTAGCAGCACAACGCATTGTGCCCGTTCCGCTGCCCGGCGCGCAGCCTCCGCCCGATTATCGGTTGGTATGTCAGGAAAAAGGCGTCGAAACTCGCCAATATGCGGCGTCATCACGTCCGTAGGCTTCGTTACGCCGAACAAAGTAGCGAGGTCGCCTTCAAAGGCGGTCAGCGCATCCGCGTCCAGCACTACGGGGACATTCCGACGGAGAATCTCGAGAACAGCCTGCCGAACTGACGCCCCTGCCCCCGGACCAATGGCAAAGGCGGTAACGCGATCATCGACATTGGCAAAGGACATGTCCGTTTCGCGTAACATGATCGCTGTGACGTGCGCGGCCTGTTCCGCCAGCGCAGCCCTATCGCCAATCAGCGTCACGAGCCCAGCCCCCACCGCCAATGACGCCTGCGCAGACAGCCTGGAAGCGCCTGTATGCAAAACCGGACCGCTCCATACCAGGGCATGCCCGCGGTTAAATTTATGCGCGTCAGAAGGCGGCGGAACCAGAGATGGTTGCAAGATAACGCCTTCGCCAGAAGAGTTAGGTGTAAATCCCATAAGCCATCTTGGCGCTTTTGCCTGTGCAGCGCCAAAGAATTTTGATAGCCGCGCGCTCATGACCAAAAAACATGATGTGCAGATTATCGGTGGCGGCCTCGCAGGCTGCGAAGCAGCATGGCAATTGGCGCAACGCGGGATAGCTGTCAGGCTGTCTGAAATGCGCGGAGCAGGCGACATGACGCCAGCGCATCAAACCGATGGTCTGGCGGAACTGGTATGTTCCAACAGTTTCCGGTCGGACGATGCCGAAAACAATGCCGTAGGCCTTTTGCATCAGGAAATGCGCGATCTGGGTTCGCTCATCATGCAAGCCGCAGAAGTCGCCAAGGTGCCGGCTGGGTCGGCGCTCGCGGTCGACCGAGATGTGTTTTCACAGACCGTCACGAAACATCTCGAGGGCAACAGCAACATCGAAATTGTGCGCGAACGCATCGATGTCATTCCAACCGACAGACCAGTCATCATCGCCACTGGCCCGTTGACTGCGACGAACCTAGCCGAGAGCATTATGGCGAAAACCGGCGAAGACCGCCTCGCTTTTTTCGATGCAATTGCGCCGATTGTTTATCATGACAGCATCGACATGGACATTGCGTGGTATGCCTCACGCTGGGACAAAGGCGATGGTAAGGATTACATAAACTGTCCAATGGACGAGGCGCAATATCGCGCATTTCATCAAGGACTGCTGGACTCCGAGAAAGCCGAGTTCAAGGAATGGGAAACCAACACGCCCTATTTTGAAGGCTGTATGCCGATTGAGGTCATGGCATCGCGCGGGTTAGACACTTTGCGCTTTGGTCCGATGAAGCCGGTTGGTCTCGACAATCCCAAAACGGGCCGTTGGGCGCACGCTGTGGTGCAATTACGGCAGGATAATAAGCAAGGCACTTTGTGGAACATGGTCGGTTTTCAAACCAAAATGAAACACAAAGCACAGGTCGATCTGCTCCGCACTATTCCAGGCCTCGAAAAGGCTGAGTTTGCTCGGCTCGGCGGGTTACACCGGAACACGTTTATCCGCTCGCCGATTTTATTGGATCGTCAGCTTCGATTAAAGTCCGCGCCACATATCCGCTTTGCAGGGCAAATCACGGGCTGCGAAGGCTATGTCGAAAGCAGCGCGGTTGGCCTGATCGCCGGCATAATGACGGCGGCGGAATTGGGCGGGCGCACCGTAACAGCACCCCCATCAACCACAGCGCTTGGCGCATTATTGGGTCATATCACCGGCGACGCGCTGGCCGATGATTATCAACCCATGAACATCAATTTTGGCCTGTTCGCTCCGTTGGATGAAAAAGTGCATAAGAAATCGCGTAAGGCCGCGATGACTGGCAGGGCTCGGACAGATTTAAACAGCTGGATCGCCGCCCAAGCCATCGCGCCCTAGCAGCGGCACCCCGGCCTTGGCACTGCCTTGGGCCGAGTCCGAGCGAATTCCTTGCGCGTCAGAAGCAGATCTTTGTTACCATCGGCGCTTGCAAAGCGTTGGCCTGTGGCCGCCGCCCATTCCTCAAATGTCAGCAAATTATTTCCATCTCTATCTAGCGCCTTGAACGCCTTGGTCCGGCTGCCCATCATTTCAAGGCGTGAGACAAGCTCATCCTTGTTACGATCATAGCGGTTGAAACGCATTTCTTCACGGCTGGCTTTAGGCGCCTCTGGCGGAGTGGGCGGCGCGAGGCCAAAGGGCGGTGCATCGGGCCCAGCTACTGGTAGCTTGTCAGAGATAGAAGCTGGCGGTGGCGGCGCAGGAATAAGCGATGGCTGATTGGCCATAGTCTGCCATACTAAGAGACCGCCACCAGCCATCAATAAGGCAGCAACGCCGCCGATAAACATACGCTGCATTATAACCGTCTCCCGATTGATATCTAGCAACCGGAAGTTACACCTAAATCCCTGTTAAGGCATGTAAAATCAATCTTGGTCCTGATGGGTTCTGCACGGACATAGTTAAAATAGATAATGGACGTAAGGCCCGTGCCTTTGGCAATGGCGCAGATGGCGCATGACAGTTTGTAACGCGTTCTGGAAAAGCAATGCGCAAGGCTTCAAGCGCCCAGATCCGTCCAATGGGCCGCACATCCTGCACAGTGCCGATCCAACCGGCATAGGTCAGAAAAATCGCCTCGGCACGCAATTCGGCATGCGCGTCAACGGCCTCTTTGCTGAAATGCTCATTGCCCAGTAGATGCTCCCACGCCGCAGCCAGCGCCTCAAATGCGCTTAATGGTATTCGGTCGCATACTTGGTTGAGCGCCTGCAGCAATGGCTCGCCTTTCGGTCGTGCCTCAGCTGTGCTGGATAAAGCTTCGCGCCACCAAGCCATCTTTATTTGCGCGATCATCGGCTCGCGCGCATTGCGTAATATTTCGGCGAAGCGCTGGTCTACTTGCAGAAGCAGCGCAAATGCAGAACGAAGGTCTCGAGGCGCATAGGCAATGGCCAGTCGCGCAGGTGGGTAAAGTTCCAAAGCAGTATCCGCCGTCATCTGCGCAACCGCCACAATTTGGTCACCGCGCTATTAGACTCCGAGCGTTCGACGAACGCCAGCCACAATCTTATCCGCATTCACCAGCATCGCCTTCTCCAGATTCGCCGCATAAGGCATCGGAACGTCTTCGTTCGTGATGCGCAAAACCGGTGCGTCTAAATCGTCGAAGCCCTCTTCCATGCATATGGCCAGAATTTCGCTGCCGACCGAACATGTTGGCCAACCTTCCTCGGCGACAACCAAGCGGTTGGTTTTTGCAAGACTTGCCAAAACCGTTGCCTTGTCGAGTGGACGAATGGTGCGCAGATCGATGACTTCAGCGCTAATCCCGTCTTCGGCCAGTCGATCCGCTGCCTCAAGAGAAAGGCCAACGCCGATGGAGTAGCTCACGATGGTGACGTCTGTCCCTTCGCGCATGATCCGCGCTTTGCCGATGGGTAGAACATGATCGTCGCTTATGGGTACTTCGTAGCTGCGGCCATAGAGCAATTCATTTTCTAAGAATACGACCGGATCCTCGCAACGAATGGCTGCTTTCAAAAGGCCTTTGGCGTCAGCGGCGTCATAAGGCGATATTACAATGAGCCCAGGCACGCTGGCATACCAAGGTGCGTAATTCTGGCTGTGCTGCGCCCCCACGCGCGCTGCGGCACCATTGGGACCACGGAACACAATGGGGCAGCGCATTTGCCCGCCGGACATATAATTGGTCTTCGCCGCTGAGTTGATGATGTGGTCAATAGCCTGCATAGCAAAGTTGAAGGTCATGAATTCGATGATCGGCCTTAAGCCACCCATCGCTGCCCCTGTGCCAACGCCTGCGAAGCCATATTCGGTAATAGGTGTATCGATTACCCGTCGTGCGCCAAACTCATCAAGCAGGCCTTGTGTGACCTTATAGGCACCTTGATATTCGGCGACTTCCTCACCCATGACAAACACGCGGTCGTCGCGGCGCATTTCCTCGGCCATCGCATCGCGCAAGGCTTCACGTAAGGTGACGGTTTGCATTGCGCCGTTCGCGGCAACAGCGTCGCTGTCAGTGGGCATCAAATTCGAGGCATTGGCAGCGGGCGCGCTTTGTTCCGGTATCTCATCTGGTACTGATACGACCGGTTTAGGAGAAGGTGCGGCTGCTTCCTCCCCTTCCCC
>Ga0070743_10000831_pt1 | contig 11851 bp, 9 predicted proteins | sample ColrivemetaGS697_FD_70187 | JGI IMG/M metagenome (GOLD analysis project Ga0070743, IMG submission 70187) | Estuarine microbial communities from the Columbia River estuary, USA - metaG S.697 | ecosystem: Environmental > Aquatic > Marine > Intertidal zone > Estuary | place: USA: Columbia River... | reverse complement strand
CGACCCGTCATGGGGACCACTCCAGCCGTAACAACGCGTTATTTCCAAGCGGATACATTCCATGCTAATGTCATCGCAAACGAGCAGAGAAAATGGGAAACCTACTATGAATATCTTGACCAAAGCCGCCCTCATTGGGCTGGTTCTTACGACCGCAGCTTGCACACGCCCTGATCGCTTTGGCGGCGCGGGTGATGGCGCTGCAAATGGTGCTGGTGCGTTTGATCCAAATGCCAATCTAGGTGGTGCAAACGATCCTAAGAGCCCGTTGTATTTTAACCAAACAATCGGTGACCGTGTTTTGTTTGCGGTGGATACATCCACGCTGACCGAGCAGGGCAAACAGATTTTGGTGGGTCAGTCTGGCTGGTTGCAGTCCAACCCTGAGTATCTGGCGATCATCGAAGGCCACGCCGACGAAGTGGGCACACGTGAATATAACATCGGTCTTGGTTTCCGCCGTGCCAATGCTGTGCGCGAGTTCCTTGTGTCACAGGGCATTCCGTCCGACCGCTTGCGCGTCACATCTTACGGCAAAGAGCGCCCGATTGAGGTTTGTTCGGACGAGTCTTGTTATTCCAAGAACCGTCGCGCTGTGACTGTGATCTCGATAGCTTCACTTAGCTAAGGAATACTACGTATGATGCACCGTCTTGCCCTGATCTTGGCACTTGGATTAAGCGCCCCTGCGGCCTTTGCCCAAGATGCAACATTGGCCGATATCCGTCAGCAATTGACGGTGCTTTATACGGATGTTCAGCGCTTGCGCAGTGAACTCTCCACAACGGGTGCTTTGACGACGGGATCGGTGGGGAACACGCCGCTGGACCGTTTGAACGCGATTGAAGCGGAATTGGTACGGTTGACGTCCAAGTCCGAAGAGGTTGAGAACCGCGTGAACCGCGTCACAACTGACGGCACAAACCGTATTGGCGATCTTGAGTTTCGCCTGTGCGAATTAGAACCTGGCTGTGATATCGGCAGCCTTGGTGACACGCCAAGTTTGGGCGGTGTGGATAGTGCGGCGAGTATCGCGACTGCTGCGCCTGCGCCGACACCTTCCAGTGGTCCAGAACTCGCTATTGGCGAAAAAGAAGACTTTGAGCGGGCGCAGGAGGCGCTCGCATCAGGTGACTTTCGCGGCGCCGTTGACCAGCTTGAGACCTTTGGCACGTCCTACCCCGGCTCTCCAGTAGCCGCAGAAGCCGCATATCTGCGCGGTGAGGCCTTGGAAGGTTTGGGCGAGTTGACCAATGCGGCACGCGCTTATCTTGAGGCTTTCTCAACCAATCCTGCGGGCGATAAGGCGCCTGACGCATTGTACAAGTTGGGCTATACGCTCGGTGCGATTGGCCAAGTGCAGGACGGCTGTATTACGCTGGCCGAAGTCGGCACGCGTTTCCCGGGCAGCCCTGCCGAATTGGATGCCCGTTCTGCGATGCAAAACTTCGGATGCAGCTAGATCAGAGCTGGCTTGTCGCACAGGGCGAAGACGCCCGGCTGATTGGCTTAATTCATGCGGAATGCCGTAGCGCGGTAGTCGAGGGCGGGATCGCGGTTGCGGTGTCTGGCGGCGGCGATTCAATGGCGTTGCTGCATGTGATGTCCCGTTGGGCGCACAAGGTCGGTGTTCAGCTATGGGCTGTTACGGTTGATCACGGGTTGCGCGATGAGGCCGTGGCCGAAGCCGAAGCTGTCGCCGACTTTTGTGATGACATCTGGGTTGCGCATGAAACCTTGCGCTGGACCACTTGGGACGGGCACGGCAACGTGCAAGCACAAGCGCGCACAGCCCGATATAAATTGATGGCTGACTGGGCCGCAGAAAATGGGATCGAGACCATCATCTTGGGCCACACGCTCGATGATGTCGCAGAAACGTTTGTCATGCGTTTGGCGCGCAAGGCGGGTATTGACGGTCTGGCGCTGATGGACCGCGTTTTCAGTCGTCATGGTCTTGTTTGGCATCGTCCATTGCTCACGGTGCAGCGTAATCAATTGCGAGATTACCTAAAACGAAACGCGGTGGCGTGGATTGATGATCCAAGCAACGAAAACGTGGATTTCGAAAGAATTCGCGTGCGTAAAGCTTTGGCCCATCTTGCGGAATTGGGTGTTACACTACCTGTTTTGCATCACAGCGGCATGGCTGTGCGACAAGCCCGAGATGCTTTGGAGCACTACGCGCGCGCCGAGGCGGAACGGTATATTTCCACGCATGATGGCGATTTGGTTTTGGCTGACGTGGCGCATCTGCCGGTTGAAATGAAAAGACGTTTGTTTGCAAAGGCAATTGGATGGGTTGGCGGCCTTGGCTATCCTCCGCGCGCGACAACGTTGCAGCATCTCAATGAGGGGCTGGTATTGTCGGGTACGGCGACGGCGGCGGGATGTTTGGTGGTGAAAGAGGGCACAGCTCTTCGGATCATGCGCGAACCCAATGCGGTTCGCATGACCGTTTGCAAAACGGATGAGATTTGGGATGGTCGTTGGTCCTTAAGTGGCCCCCACGCCGATGATTTGCGGGTCCGCGCCTTGGGTGAGGGAATCGCAAGCTGCCCTGATTGGCGCGAAACGGGATTGCCGCGGGCATCTTTAATGGCGTCGCCCGCCATTTGGCGCGGTGATGTCCTTGTTTCTGCCCCTATTGCGGGCTATTCGCAGGGTTGGGCAGCGCGGATTGTCGCGGATTTCCATTCTTCTTTGGTTGCGCATTGAAGATTAGGGTTTTGTCACTATTTTAGAGGAAACGTTTGACGCGACTCTGTCGCCTCTCTTTCCCGAATTTAAGGAGTGTCCCCTTGGGCAACACACGTAACGTCGTATTCTGGGTCGTCTTGTTCTTGCTGGTGCTTGCGCTGTTCAATTTGTTCAGCGGCAATACCGAAAACGCGATGAGCAACGCCAAAAGCTATTCCGAGTTTGTCACGGCAGTCGAGAGCGGCAATGTCGCGCAGGCCACGCTTGATGGCGAGCAAGTCCGATACCGCGGCACGGATGGCAAGGACTATGTCACAATCATGCCGTGGGACGCGAAAGTCACCGATATGCTTTTGGCACAAGACGTTCCTGTCGTCGCAAAGGCACAAGAACAGTCTGGTTTCTCCAGCTTCCTTCTCACAATTGCGCCAGTGATCCTGTTGATCGGTGTCTGGATTTACATGATGAACCGCATGCAGGGCGGCGGTAAGGGCGGAGCGATGGGCTTTGGTAAGTCCAAGGCGAAGCTTTTGACCGAAAAGCATGGCCGTGTGACGTTTGATGATGTGGCCGGCATTGATGAGGCCAAGGAAGAGCTTGAAGAGATCGTTGAATTCCTACGCAATCCGCAGAAGTTTAGCCGATTGGGTGGTAAAATTCCAAAGGGCGCGTTGCTTGTTGGTCCTCCAGGTACGGGTAAGACGCTTTTGGCGCGTGCGATTGCAGGCGAGGCTGGCGTGCCGTTCTTTACGATTTCTGGTTCCGACTTTGTCGAGATGTTTGTCGGTGTGGGTGCCTCCCGTGTCCGCGATATGTTTGAGCAGGGCAAAAAGAACGCGCCGTGCATCATCTTTATCGACGAGATCGACGCAGTTGGTCGCTCGCGTGGCGCAGGCCATGGTGGTGGCAATGACGAGCGTGAGCAGACATTGAACCAATTGCTGGTTGAGATGGATGGTTTTGACGCCAACGAGGGTGTGATCATCGTGGCCGCGACCAACCGTCCCGATGTTCTTGATCCGGCATTGCTGCGTCCGGGTCGTTTTGACCGTCAGGTGCAGGTGCCGAACCCAGATATCAAAGGCCGTGAAAAGATTTTGCAGGTTCATGCCCGCAAGACCCCGCTTGGTCCTGATGTTGATTTGCGGATTATCGCACGCGGCACACCTGGTTTCTCGGGTGCGGATCTTGCGAACTTGGTCAACGAGTCTGCTTTGACCGCGGCCCGTATTGGTCGCCGTTTTGTGACGATGATCGATTTCGAGAACGCCAAAGACAAGGTGATGATGGGTGCTGAGCGCCGCTCGATGGTGATGACCGACGACGAGAAGAAGTTGACAGCGTACCATGAGGCGGGTCACGCGATTGTGGGCCTGAACGTTCCTGACCACGATCCGATCCATAAGGCGACGATCATTCCGCGCGGACGTGCGTTGGGCCTGGTTCTGTCCTTGCCTGAGCGCGATCAACTGTCCGTCAGCTACCGCAAGTATAAGTCCAAGATTGCAATGGCGATGGGCGGCAAGGTTGCGGAAGAGCTGATCTTTGGCCCTGAGTTCGTGACCTCTGGTGCGACATCCGACATTCAGCAAGTCACGCGGATTGCCCGCGCGATGGTGACGCAGTTTGGGTTCTCTGAAAAGATCGGCCACATTGATTACGCCAATGAGCAGCAGTCGCATTTGGGTGCCTACAGCGGTGGCACAACACATTCGGCTGAGACCCAAAAGCTGATTGATGAAGAGGTACGCCGCTTTATTGATGAGGGTTACGAGACCGCAAAGCGGGTTCTGACCGAAAAGGCTGATGATCTGAAGCGTTTGGCAGAGGGCTTGTTGGAGTATGAAACACTGACGGGCAATGAGATCGCAAAGGTGATTGCGGGCGAGGCCTTGAACCGTGGCGATGATGTCGACGATACGCCACCGGAAAGTGGCAGCTCGATCACGTCTATTCCGAAGACGAAGCCGAAAAAGCCCAAGGCACCCGATGCGGGCCTAGAGCCAGAGCCAAGCAAGTAAATGAAAACGCCGCGCCAGAGATGGGGCGGCGTTTTTCGTTACGGGTCGCGTCACAAATTGCGATTTGATCCTGCGGGTTGGGCCCGTTACCAATGTCGAAAATTGGAGTAAGACATGCCTGCACTAGCCCCCACAGAACAATACGGCGAAATCACTTGGTTGGGTACCGTGCCACCCGATACGGGGCTGTGCAGCGTTGCCACCGCCGAGATGCGCCTGACCTATGCGGGCGCCGAGGGCGAGGCGCATAGTGGGGTGACGCGAGCGTCTTGTGTGCGGGTTAAATCGCTATGGAAGCAAGGCACCGAGATTCGCAATGAACGGCAGTTGTCGGTGATGTCGCAGGAAGAGATTGATGCGATTGCCGCCAAATGCGGGCTGGACTGGCTTGATCCAGCGCTGCTTGGCTGTTCGATTGTCGTGAAAGGCATCTCTGATTTCACCCATGTGCCGCCGTCGTCGCGGTTGCAGGCCGAAAACGGCACGACAATTGTGGTCGATATGGAAAACCGGCCCTGCGTTTTGCCCGGACGCGAGATTGAGGCCGCGCATCCTGAGAAGGGTGTATTGTTCAAACCTGCCGCGCAGGGCCGTCGCGGTGTGACCGCTTGGGTGCAGCATGAGGGCGCAATCAAGGTCGGTGACAAGCTGCGGCTTCATGTGCCTGACCAGCGTAGATGGCGCCCATAAAGGCGTCTTTCGTTTCGCATCCGAAACGCATTTTTCAACCACCGACGATTCCGACGGTCAAAATGTCGCAATCGCGGTTCTAGGTCGCAAATTGGCTCGTTACACATGTGTGAGAAATTATGAGCCGATGGCTCGCGCACAGGGAAAATTTACATGGCCTATAAGACTGACATCGAAATCGCGCGCGCCGCGAGCAAGCTGCCGATCCAAGAGATTGGCGCAAAGCTGGGGATCGGCACCGACGATCTGCTGCCATATGGCCATGACAAAGCGAAGGTCAGCCAGCGCTTTATCGATTCTGTACAGGACCGTCCAAACGGTAAGCTGATCCTTGTGACAGCGATCAACCCGACACCTGCGGGCGAAGGCAAAACGACAACAACTGTTGGCCTTGGCGATGGTTTGAACCGTATCGGCAAGAAGGCGGCTGTTTGCATCCGTGAGGCTTCGCTTGGGCCAAACTTTGGTATGAAGGGCGGGGCTGCTGGTGGCGGCATGGCGCAGATCGTACCGATGGAAGAGATGAACCTGCACTTCACAGGCGACTTCCACGCGATCACATCCGCGCACAACCTGTGTTCTGCGATGCTTGATAACCACATCTATTGGGGCAACAGCCTTGAGATCGATATTCGCCGCGTTGTTTGGCGTCGCGTTCTTGACATGAACGACCGCGCACTGCGTCAGATCAACGTGTCGCTTGGCGGCGTTGCAAACGGTTTCCCGCGTGAAACCGGTTTTGACATCACTGTTGCGTCCGAGGTTATGGCGATCCTTTGTCTTGCCGAGAACCTGAAGGATTTGCAGGAACGTCTGGGTTCTATGATCGTGGCATATCGCCGTGACCGTAGCCCTGTGTATTGCCGCGATCTTAAGGCTGACGGCGCGATGACTGTATTGCTGAAAGATGCGATGCAGCCAAACCTTGTGCAGACACTTGAGAACAACCCTGCGTTCGTACACGGTGGCCCGTTCGCCAACATCGCGCACGGCTGTAACTCTGTGACGGCGACAACAACGGCGCTTAAGATTGCCGATTACGTTGTGACCGAAGCTGGCTTTGGTGCTGATTTGGGTGCTGAAAAGTTCCTGAACATCAAGTGCCGCAAAGCGGGCCTTGCGCCTGACTGCGTTGTGCTCGTTGCAACAGTCCGTGCGATGAAGATGAACGGTGGCGTGGCCAAGGCCGATCTTGGTGGCGAAAACGTGGATGCGGTGAAGTCTGGTTGTGCCAACCTTGGCCGTCACATCGGGAACCTCAAGTCGTTTGGCGTGCCTGTTGTGGTCGCGATCAACCACTTTGTGACCGACACAGAAGCCGAAATTCAAGCGGTTAAAGATTACGTAAAGACCCAAGGGTCTGAGGCGATCTTGTCCCAGCACTGGGAGTTTGGTTCCAAGGGGTCCGAAGAGTTGGCCAAGAAAGTTGTTGAGATTGCGGAAAGCGGCATCTCTAACTTTGCACCGCTGTACCCAGATGACATGCCATTGTTCGACAAGATCAACGTGATCGCAAAGCGTATCTACCATGCTGACGAAGTGCTGGCCGATCAAAAGATCCGCTCACAGTTGAAGGAATGGGAAGATCAGGGCTACGGTAACTTGCCGATTTGCATGGCAAAAACCCAGTACTCATTCACAACCGATCCAGAGCGTCGGGGCGCTCCAACCGGTCACTCTGTGCCTGTGCGTGAAGTACGTTTGTCTGCTGGTGCGGGCTTTGTGGTCGTCATCTGCGGTGAGATCATGACGATGCCAGGTCTGCCACGTGTGCCATCTGCCGAAAGCATCATGCTGAACGCTGAAGGCCAGATCGAAGGCTTGTTCTAAACAAAACGCGGGCGCGCAGGATTTCTCTGCGCGCCCGTTGTCCGCTTATGGCGGGCAGATTTAACCTCGAAAGAAGAGACCATGACAGCGACAGTAATCGACGGAAAAGCCTTTGCAGCAACAGTGCGTGAAAAGGTGGCGGCTCATGTAACGATGCTTAAGTCAGAGCATGGTATCACACCTGGATTGGCTGTTGTTTTGGTTGGCGAAGACCCTGCGAGCCAAGTTTATGTGCGCTCCAAGGGCAAGCAGACCGTCGAAGTTGGCATGGAAAGCTTTGAGTTTAAGCGCGACGATGACATCACTGAAAAAGAACTACTCGCGCTAATCGACCAGTTGAATAATGACCCAAAGGTGCACGGCATTTTGGTTCAGCTGCCATTGCCTGCGCATCTTGATAGCGATTTGGTGATCAATTCGATTGACCCTGCAAAGGACGTGGACGGGTTCCATATCTCGAACGTGGGTCTTCTTGGCACAGGTCAAAAGAGCATGGTGCCTTGCACGCCGCTTGGTTGCCTGATGATGCTGCGTGACCACCACGGCAGCCTATCTGGCCTGAACGCTGTGGTTGTTGGCCGCTCCAACATCGTCGGAAAGCCGATGGCGCAATTGCTGCTTGGTGATAGCTGCACGGTGACGATCGCCCATAGCCGCACTAAAGATTTGGCCGAAGTTGTGCGCCGCGCTGATATCGTCGTGGCCGCCGTTGGTCGCCCCGAGATGGTGATCGGCGATTGGATTAAGCCGGGTGCGACGGTGGTTGACGTAGGTATTAACCGCATTGAAAAACCTGAGGGTGGCACACGTCTTGTGGGCGACGCGGATTACGCAAGCTGTGCGGCTGTTGCAGGTGCGATAACGCCTGTTCCGGGCGGTGTTGGGCCAATGACGATTGCATGTCTATTGGCCAATACAATCACTGCGTGCTGCCGGGCGAATGGCTTGCCCGAGCCAGAAGGACTTACCGCGTAAGTCTTTGATTTTCTGAAGTTGCACATGGTTGTTTAAAGAATTTTTTCCCCTTCTGAAAAATTTTCGTTTGAGATATCTCGAAAAGATATATTGGGCGTAAATTTGTAGGGCATAAGGTGTATAATTTTTTCCACAACTTTGTGCGAACGACATTCAGGGTGAAGCATGTCGTTCTCGCGGCACTCGTCACGACGATTTATGTGTTCTCAGGCCCCTTTGGCACTTATGAACAAATGGACATGTCCGAACGCCTCGTATTTTGGGCGCCACAGGGGATTATCGCCTTTGTTGTGGGTGGGGTGGCCTGCGCGATTGCGAGGTTCATTTACCCGACAGACCACCGCGCTTTGCATGGATTGTTAAGCGCATTCGTGTTCGCAATTCTCTTTGCGCCGCTCAACTACATGTTCATCCGCAATGAATATCTTGGCCCTGCCGAATTCTATATGCCGTTCTGGCAGGTCCTGCTGTTGAATTTCACTTTCGCATCTATCTTGGTTGCCTGGATTTTATTGAATAGCCCCGAAGAGGATGCACTGGCGGATCAGCTTCCACGGCTCTATTCGCGACTGCCCGAAGGGGTGACAGGAAAGATTTCTCACATCACAGTGGAGGATTACTATACCGTTGTTTTCTTGGAAGACGGGACCCAGCACCGGCTTTTGATGCGGTTCGCGGACGCGGTCAAAGAAATGGACGAAACTCTCGGTCCTTGCACGCATCGGTCTCATTGGGTTGCAATGGCATTTGTCAAAGAGGGCAAGCGCGTTGGGAATAAGGAATTTGTCGAGTTGGCCTGCGGTGTCGAGGTGCCTGTTAGTAAGACATACCGCGGGAATCTTGTGGCCGCTGGTTTTTTCCAAGAGGCGTAGCGATCGCCGATTTTCCAGTCAGCACCGCAATTGCGCCGTGCGGGAACAGCGCCTTAAGCGGCGCAGCATCGCTGCGTAAACCGCCAGTGTAGGTGCCAAAAGCGGGCATGATAAGCCGCCGCGTATCGTAGAGAAAACAAGGTCGCGCTGTACCCGCAACGGCATGTTTGGGGTGATAGTGCCCCGAAATTTCGGCTTCTTCGTCCGTGGCGATATGTCTGAGCGTGAGGTTCCCGATAGTGGTTTGCGCCACGTGCGTGCCGCCGATATCGACAGGTCCTGCGTCATGGTTGCCCTCAATCCAAAGCCATTTACGCCCCGCTTGCAGTTGGATGATGTGTGATTTGGTGTCTGGCGCGAGATCATTGGCGGCGGTCAAATCGTCAAAGCTATCCCCAAGGCAGATCACGGTTTTTGGATTAAGGCGGGTGATCGTTTCGCCCAACCGCGTCAGCGTATCGAGGGTTTCAAACGGCGGCAGCATGAGGCCAGCGCGGCGCGCGATCCGCTCAGATTTACCTAGATGCAAGTCAGAAACGCAGAGAGTTTCACTTTCGGGCAACCAAAGCGTGCCGTTGGCGCATGCGACAAGCGAGGCCCCGCAGAATTGAAAGTCGTGACCGCTCATGCGTTAAACTGGTCGAGACCAGCCTCTGCCATCAATTCTGCAGCGGCCCTGCGCATCAATTGTTCACGCGCTTCGCCCGCAATCGGCACGCGCCCCATCTCTAACATCATAGGGGCCGCTAGCGGTGAAAGGCGATCAAGGGTGACATGATCAATCGCTCCTTGAGTGCGGGCGAGCATTTCTTCGATCCGCCCGAAATCAACCAGTCCGCGCATCGCCTCTTCGCGCGTGATTTGTAGCATTAGGTGATCGGGGTCATATTTGGAGAGCGTGTCGTAGAGGATATCGCTAGAAAACGTCGCCTGCCGTCCCGATTTGCGGGCTTGGGGTAAGTTCCGCTCAATCAGCCCTGCAATGGTGGCCGACGCGCGGAAGGTGCGTTTCATCACGGCGTTACCTGCGAGCCAAGTCTCTAACCCGTCACGCAGACCGTCAGGCGTCAGCAATGCCGCAGAATCGGTGACCGCATCCAAGCCCCAGATTAGCGTGGCGTAATCAGTGGCGACAAAACCAAGCGGGTTAAGGCCCTTTTCCTCCATCCGCTGGGTGAGCAGTAGGCCAAGAGTTTGCTGCGCATTACGCCCTGCAAATCCGTAGAAACAGGTATGAGCATAGCCGTCATGGGGGAAGCTTTCCACGAGGATACGCCCCACTTGCGGGAGCTGTGACACCTCGCGTTGCAACGCAAGCCAAGCGGCTGTGTGTGCGGGCAGATTGGGCCAGTCGGGTTGTTGGAACATGGCAAGGATACGGGCCGAGAGCTGTGTTGAGGTCGCGAATTTGGTGCCGGCGAAGGTCGCGATTTTCGGGGCTTTGTCGGCGCGGCGGGTGACCTCGACAGTGAGGTCGCGGAGCCCCTCATAGCGCACGATTTGCCCACCGATCAGGAAGGTGTCGCCTTTGGTCAGGGTTGCGGCAAAGGCCTCCTCTATCTCGCCCAAAGGCTTGAAGTTGCCCTTGAGGCGAACCTTGAGCGTGTCGGTGTCCTGGATCGTGCCGATGTTCATACGGATGCGTTGGGCGGCGCGGGGATCGCGCAATTGCCACAGACCGTCTGGTCGCTGCAATAGCCGTTTCCATTTGTCGTAGGCGCGCAACGCGTAGCCGCCAGTGGCGCAGAAATCCAAACAGTCGTCGAAAGCGGGGCGGGTGAGGGCGCTATAGGCGCCGACGGTCGTAACTTCGTTGAAGAGCGTATCTGCGTCAAACGGACCCGCGCAGGCCGTGATCAGGATGTGTTGGCACAGCACGTCACGGGGGCCTGCGCCGCGTGGGTCGCCGTCAAGATCGTGGGCTTTCACGGCTTCTAGGGCTGCGACACATTCGACGACCTCAAAGCGGTTGGCGGGAACCAGCAATGCCTTGGAGGGCGCGTTGTAGCGGTGGTTGGCGCGGCCGATCCGTTGCACGAGGCGTTTGACGTTTTTGGGCGCGCCGATCTGGATCACAAGGTCCACGTCGCCCCAGTCGATGCCCAAATCAAGCGTGCCAGTACAGACGATAGCGCGGAGTTCGCCCGCAATCATCGCCGCCTCGACGCGGTCACGTTGGGTGCGATCAAGGCTGCCGTGGTGGATGCCGATGGGCAGATAGTCGTCGTTAGCGAGCCAGAGATTGTGGAAGAAGATTTCGGCCTGTGCACGGGTGTTGTGGAATATAAGTGTGGTTTTATGATTTTTGACTTCCCTGAGGACTGCATGAATGCTGTATTTTGCACTACCGCCCGACCAAGGGGGCTGTTCGTCAGTGGTGAGAATGGCAATGTCAGGTTCTGGCCCTGCGTCTGCAATCAGGATCGGGCAGAGGTCTGGATGACGTGCCAAGAGATGGGCAATCGCTGCGGGGTCTTCGACGGTGGCGGAAAGACCGACGCGGCGCAGGTTGGGCGCGACGGATTGCAGGCGGCTGAGGGCCAACATCAGTTGGTCGCCACGTTTACTCTCCGCGAGGGCGTGGATTTCGTCGATGACGACCCGTTGCAGTCCCGCGAACATGCGGGGCGCATCCTCGTAACTGGTCAGCAACGCCAGACTTTCCGGGGTGGTTAGCAGGATATGCGGCGGGTCGGCGCGTTGACGGCGTTTTTGCGTATAGCTTGTGTCGCCTGTGCGATCTTCGATGCGGATTGGCAGGCC
>Ga0070743_10000813_pt1 | contig 12098 bp, 9 predicted proteins | sample ColrivemetaGS697_FD_70187 | JGI IMG/M metagenome (GOLD analysis project Ga0070743, IMG submission 70187) | Estuarine microbial communities from the Columbia River estuary, USA - metaG S.697 | ecosystem: Environmental > Aquatic > Marine > Intertidal zone > Estuary | place: USA: Columbia River... | reverse complement strand
GATACATTATATATTTATCACACATAATTGTGTTCTAAAATTTTTATTCATACAAATTACATTGTCGTGTAAAAGTTAATTCATATTTTGCTTGATTGTGGTCACTTAAAACATCAGACAAATAATGCTCTGCAATTTTTCTTGCTTCTAATTCATTGTCTGCTATAAAAACAGAATAAGTTATTGCTCTTTTTTCTTTGCAAAAGAATTTAAATGTATATTCGTTCATTATACTAAGTCCCTACGTACTAATTGATCGTTTATCAATTTGTAATTTAACTTCTTAACACGTGCTGATTTGAATACAGTAAGAATCCAAGATTCGTCATAATTCATGTCAGACATAGAACATAAAGCCCAATTCTGAAATTGTTGCTTAACATCATCAACAGCAACAGTTTCTGGTTGTTGCTGTGTAATCTCACAAATTCTGTTAAAGATAACATCTCTGTGTAATTTTGTAATAGTCATAATATATTCCCTAATTAACAGTAAGCATTATTGCTAACTGTAGATACAGTATAACAAATACTGTACCCAAAGTCAAGCATTATTTGCATTTACGCTACCTCTTCTAAAAGTATAGATTGTGAAATCTGATTGCTACTTTTCATAACAGCGTATGTTGGTTCGTCATATTGCAAATCATTTGGTATTAATAACGCATGAGTAAATCCTAATTTCTTAAATTTATCAACATTAGATTTTAGATTTCTTTTTTCTATTTGAAGATGAAAGAAACAATTAGGTATTTCAGCGACAATATCAGTCTCTATCCAATTATAGATTGACGCAGATATATTTTTGTTTCTCCAAGATGGCTTAATATATATTGTAGCACAACCAGCTGTTAGTTGATTATTTTCTTTAGCATGACCAATACCAACTTCAGTTATTGCTATTAATTCGTTATCCCAATAAAACATATTTCGTATTACCTTATCATCTAACTCTAAATGCTTTAGAGTAATTGTAAAAGGAGAAGCACCATTAAAATACTCATCTCTAAAAGCATTCATCATGCTACAAAACATTACTTTATCAGTTTTGGTAACTAATGTAGAAAAATTAAATCCTGTAACCTTTCGACTACGAAGATGATTTTGCATTGCTTTTTGCTCCTTTTGCTTGATCGCTTTCTTACGAGCATTTGCTCTTGCTTTACCTTTTAATTTAGACATATTATTTTCCTGTTTTATACTCAAAGTTATTTCTGAATATAAGTACATTATACGCCCATGCGTACCCAATGTCAAGCATTTTTACAGTTATTTTGAAATTAATTTTGCTTTGAGAATCAAAGACTTAGCACAGAGAGGGGTAGAAATATGAGACCTACCCCTCTCTAACTGGCGAAGAGGCGCTGGAATTGTGCGTGTTCCAGCAGACACTCTACCGGGAGTGATAGACTAAGACGAGGTTTTACTCAGCAGACACCTTTCTTAGACACAGAATCTGTTAGTGTGTGAGTTGTATTTATACGAGTATATTGCAGATATAAAAAACCCTCTTGAAAGTACTCTAACAAAACAAGAGGGTTTAGGTTTTTATAATCTTAGGGAAAATAAAATTTGAGTGATCGATTAAAAAACAATCTAGTTTACGGATTGGGGAATTAGACGTATGGCTACGTTCAATCACTCAATAGTATTTAGTCTATTAATGTATGCCTAGAAGTTTTTCTATGCCCATCATGCCACCCATACCTAAAACAACTCCTGCTCCCATGAGCATCCATCGCCAGTTTTCTAACTTAACGATACGTGTAAACAACTCGTTGTGTTGTCTGTTGTTTTCTGCATGATATTCACGCAACATTTGTTGTGTAGTTTTTGTATGTTCATCTACTTTTTCTGATAGATTGCGTACTTCTACTTGTAAGACTGCTATATCTGTATCGTATCTCATCTCTTGTGATTTTTCAGTAGAAAGTGGCATTGTTTTATCCCATTCGCCAATCAGATCCGTCCCAGAAGAGAGGCATAGTTTGTGATCCAGTACCACCACTGACAATTGTACCAAATGAACTTAAGGTTGGTCCGTTGTTTATCATTGCTCGTTCTCCATTAACTGGTGAAGCAGGCAAATCATTAAATGCTACAGTTGCTTGAGCAATACGACCTAATGTTGCTCTAGCATCAATGTTGTTCATCTGGATATTACCTGCAACCTGAACAAACTCTGTATCTAATAAAATCTTATCTTGTGAGTTAGGACCATTTGCGGGTTTTGCAGTAGAAATTGTAGTTGTTACAGCAAGATTACCTAAACCATCGTTTGCTTGTATAGTCGATGTTTGTCCACCAGCATATGCTAATGTAGCAGTAGCACCAGAATAGGCTTGCATCCTTTCATTCTTAACTATATCACCTGCATCAACTGCTGTTGGCACTGATCTAGTGCCTCTTGCTCTAAAGTAATTGATAGGATCAATAAAGCCGTCAATACCAGATCCAGTAACTCCATTATATGTACTGAAAGACATCGGTGTATAACCACCAGACATGTTTTCTGTGTAGATATCTAAAATAGAGTTTTGTAAACTCAGTTTCCCTACATCAGAACTTGATGCTGTTCCATTAAGTTGTACTTCTGGATTGCTTCCAGGTAGAAACTGAAACGATGAATTACCGTCTAATGTACCACCATTGTTAAACTGAATTGTGTCAAAGAATCCACCTGGTGATGCTGTTGCACTTACATTAGATAAACCACCACCATCACCTGTGATAACGCCATTATAACCTAGAGTTATAGGGTTTGTCGAAATTGGATTACCAAAGCCATCTGTAGCAGATGCGTTAAATGTAGAATCGCCATTAGCATACATTCTATGCTCAACATTACCAAAATCAGTTCTAACTACAGTAAAGAATAAACCTTGTGGAATACCTATTGAAGCATCTGTTGGATCGACCCAAGTAGGATCAACTTTTGATCCCATTCTTGCTGGGTAGTTCCAAGTAACACCTGTTGCGGCACCACCAAATCTGTCTTGTGTATTGTAAAAATCAATTGATGTTTCATCATTTGCAACTGAAGATACTTTGTTAGTAGAATTTCCGTTTCGTCTGTATATCGCCATTGAGGTTGGCTGATACTGATTTGTTTGATAGCCACCGGCTAGATATGCACTCGATGTACTAGGACTAATTGTTATGTTACCAGCTGGCTCGTTTTGTATAACAGTACCTGTGTCTGTAGCGATAACTGATGTGTTACCATTTACTGTTATATCTACATTACCATTTGCTGTTGCGATGTTTACATTAGATGTACCATTAGCGATTTGTGCTTGAACACCACCGCCACCACCTGCTGGAGCAAATACTCCATTACCATATAGTATATTTGCGGCATCGCCATCAATGTTAATTGTAGCAATGTTACCTAATGTTGGTGTGCCTGATACATTTGCATAAGCAACTGAGTTAGCAACTGCTGAGAATCCAACTTCGCCAGTTACGTTCGCACCTGTAAGATTTGCTAATTGATATCCGTCACCAGTTAAAGATGCAGATACGTTAGATAGTCCACCACCGTCCCCAGTAATGACACCATCAGCGCCTATTGTTACAGGATTGGTTGATACTGGAGCATTAAGATAATCTCTAGCAGACTCATTAAATATAACTGTTCCGTTGCTGTACATTCTATGATCAATTCTGTCAAAATTATCTTTAACTACTTGAAAGAATAACCCGTTCTTTATACCAGCACTATCATTTTGTGGGTCTACCCAATCGCCATCAACTTTTGATCCTACTTTTGCTGGGTAGTTGTAAGTTCTTACTGTTCCAGGACCGAACCCTTCTTGTGTATTGTAGAAACTAAATGATGTTTCATCATTTGCTGTTGCTGATGTTCTTGCGTCAGCATTACCGTTACGCCTTACAACATCAAACGCATTGTCACGGTATTGAATTTGTTTCCATGCTCCATTGTTATAACCACCAGCTGATGCTCCAGAACCTATAATTGTTAAGAAACCATCTGCCCCACCACCAGTTATCTGCATACTTGTACGAGTACTAGTATTTACATTTGCTAAATTGGCAGATTGTGGGTATCCTGTTAAAGTTAGTATACTAGTAACAAGAGGATCAGTCCCACCATTACCAATATTCCCGTAACTATTAAAATTGATATCGGCGCCTCTAACAGTGTGACCTGCGGCTGTATTTGCAAAAGTTTGAAAAGAAGTAATACCTTGTGTCGTATAGTTGTCAGTAACAAATGCTTGACTTGTAGCACTATTAGCAGTAACAGTATCAAAATCACCACGTACAATAGAACTATATGTCTTACCATCAAGTGCTACGTTTGGTTGTATTAGAACATTGCCATTCACACCGTCAACAAAAAGACTAGTAGTTGCTGTTAAATTACCTGTTTCTACATTACCTGTAGTTGTAATTGTGTTTGATCCAAATGCGGCTAAATGTGTATTGATCTCACCGTATAAATTAGCAGTTGTTGCTTCATTAGTTGCGTTACCTATAAAGATATTGCCTTCATCTAAGTTAGGTGTAGCATTTGTTCTAAATGCACCTTGTACAATAATCTGATTTGCGTTAACAACTTTACCAATCTTTTGTATTAAGTTTGCTTCGCCTGTTGGTATAGTAGTTGTTAGTTGTCCTGGAGTAGTACTGACATAAAGATCAGCACCTAATGTATATCCATGTGAACTGTCATTCATTACGCCTGATGTTGTAACTTGTCCTACAGAAGCAGTAGCAATGTTTTCTTTTACAACACCTAATGCAGGCATTTTAGTTGGGTCATCTGCATCTGCTAGTGCAACATGTGGATTGTCACCATTGTTGCCACCAGTAAGATATACAGCATCACCTTTGTTTAGTGTAACGCCTGTATTGTTGTAAACATCTACTAATAAAGCACCGTCTACGTCACCTGTAACTGTACCAGATATGTTCGCACTAATATTGTCTACAGTTAAAGTGTTAGTTACGTCATTGTACTCAAAACCTGCTTCTCCAGCAAATGCACCATTGTCATTGTACTGTACTTGTGTATTACTACCACCTGGGGCAGTTGCGCCGCCACCTGCGGCTATAAATGTACCGTCTCCTGCAAGAACGTTAGATACATTTCCATCTAAATTAATTGATGCAATATTACCTGCACCAGTAACATTTGCTAACTGTATGTTTGATAAGTTACCACCTTCTCCACTAAAGTGATCAGCAGTTAAAACGTCTGTTGCTTTGTCATATGTAAAGTTAGGTTCAGCACCGAATGATCCTTGATCATTAAACTGTACTTGTGTGTTTGATCCTGCAGGGTTTGTTGCACCACCACCTGTTTGTGCTACCCATGATGTGTTACCTGCGCCATCTGTTGATAAAACATAGTTTGCTACACCTCCACCAATGATTACATTAGCAGTTGATGCGGCATTTAGATTAAGAGCAGTATTTGCTATATTAGCAGTAGTAGAAGGACCGATTGCGCCTCTACTAATTTGTATTTGTATGTTGCCTGTCGAAGAATTTACTTTTATTTGCTGTGCCATTAGTAGTTTACCACCCCATCTGAATTAATTAAAAATAGTAGAAATACAACTTGATCATATGCTGGTTGTACTGTTGTCCCAATTGTTATTGATGGGAAAGATAACTTAAGTCTACCTGAAAAACATGCTGGTTCTACAGCATTAATGTCTAAGTCAGGATCTCCCATGATAACACCCCATGTTGCGTCATCGATAGTCATTGTAAATGTACCGTCAGCGACTACTGTATTAGTGATTGGCAGTGAAATTGGAAGAGGGTCTATTTTATTCATAGACATAGATCCAGTTGCTGTAGTTAAAGCAAGTGTTGCTCCACCACTCGTTGCTGAGATAGTAAATGTAGTCGCTGTAGGCACGGTTAGCACGTAATATGTTGTGTTGATAGCAACTCCGCCAAAGACTGTGCCAGAGAACTCTACAGGCTGTCCTACGTACAGTTCTGATGTAGATGTACATGTCATTGTATCATCTGTAGCATCTGTTGCTGTTATTGTTTGTATAAGTGGTACAGCAGGGTAATCTTGTACTACAAAATCTAACCCGGTCCTGCTGTCGTGGAACTTAGAGATTGCTCGTCTTACGATCTGAGCATCTATTGTTACTCCTGATAAATCTACTGGTGTTGTACCTGTCTGCCAACCTGATGGGTAAGATGTTATATCTGCCCATGCAAAGTTCCAATAATCTTTCTGATTATAGATTAAGTTTTCCGCTAAGATTTGACCATCAAATCCAGCAACTCGATTAAGTGTGTTTTGGCTGAATTTCGCCATGTGCTTCTCCTATGCTGTCTCGCATCTTCTACCTGCTGTCTCGCATGAAGTAGATTGAGTCGTTAATATTGTATTTATGCGTCTAAACTTGAAACACTTAACGTGTAATTACTAAGATTTTGGTCTGTATTTAGAGTGTTATTACCAAATAATGCTAGACCTGCATCACTAGGAGTAGTACTAGAAAAACTACCACCAGTAGATTCTGTTTTAGAAGAAGTAGCGTAAGTATATGTTGTGCCTTTTAAGTCAAAGGTTGCACGTGGAATACTACCATCTCTAGGTACAATTAATGCAAATCCATATGAGTCAGCATTTCCTATAACAGTTGTTCCAGGAAAATTAGTTTGAATTTTTGAATCAGTAAAGTTTGCCCCACTCAATTCATTTTGCCATTGTTGAACTCCGTTCAAATCATACAATGCAATATATAAATTACCAGATGTAGTGAAACCACTAACATATAAATAATCAACTCCAGAACGTGAATAGATATCAATACCAGTTAAAAATACATCTGCAATTCTTGTTGACCAAAGAGTTCCGCCACTTGAATCTAATGCCGCTATATCTCCTCCAGCATTTTCACTTGAAGAAACAAAATAAACATTATCATCTTTTATGAATTGATCATAGATTGTTCCATGACTGTATGATCTTTCCCAAATTGTTGGATAATAATCATATGTTGCGTTGTTATAATTTTTGTTAACTCTGCGAATTTTATTTACTGAAGCGCCGCCGCCTTTCCCATTAGTGCCTAAATTTAATGAAACAAGTCCATCACCATTACTAAATTTTGAAATGTTCTGTGGAACATAATCTACTGGTTCTGCAAGTGTATTTACAACTGTGTTAGGTCCAACTACATTCCAATTGACCCAATCAACTTGTCTGTATATTAATCTGCTATAATCACGGTACAACACCCAACCACCTCCAATACCAGGCACTATAGAACATATAGTTGTTAAGTTTTGACTAGCAGTTAAATAAGGGGGAAAATTTACTATTTGAGTGGATGGGCTTGGGCCACTGCCAGTAAAATAATTAGTAGGATATAATACGGCTCTCTGACTAACCGATCCAACAGATGCAAAAGTACCATATGAATATACATTAGGATTTGAAAAAAATGCACCTCTGTAGATTCCATCTGTACTTCCTCCAGACTGATCAGCATACTGATTAGATTGATGTCTAATTTGAGGGTATCCAGCATATCCATCAATCATCACATACAACGCTTCTCCGTTGCTAGAGTCTTGTCCTACAGCAAACGCACTTTCTAATCCATCTACAAAATTATTAAAGATAGCATTTTGATTAGTTTCTAAATACCAATAATCAAGGTCAGTGTCTGTATCACTTCTTGGATACGACAATGCCCCTACTGACGCTGTTATAGGCATTATAAATAACTTATTCTATTAGCAAAAATAGTATATGTGTTTGTTGCTGTTTTTATTATGTTAAACGTATACATATCATTACCGTTGTAAGTACCTATTGAAGGGGCTCCAGTAGGTTGTACCCATTTTAAAGTTTGTGCTACGCCATCAATTGAAACAGCATTTAAAGGATATGCATTGCCTGGTCCGTTTTTACTAATCCAAGTTAAAGTCATGCTTTCATCTGTAGACATAACATTGTTTAAAGTCGTAGTCGCATTCCCTCTAAAGTTTAATGACATACCACTAATCATATCAACTGTTTGCAATAAGATTGCTTGATCTAACACATCGTAATCAATAGAAACAGCAGTGGCTGTACTAGGCGTAACTTTTTCTTTTGCTTGTTGTATTGTTGTTGTGCCAGCAACAGTTAACGAATTAAACACTGCGGTGTTGCTTGAGACAGTATCAAAAACACTTAAGTTTGCACCCATCGCAACATTTGCAGTAACACTATCGTATGTAAAGCCTACTGCTCCAGCAAAACTAGTTGTACCATCGTTGTATTGAACTTGAGAAGCCGCACCTCCTGGACTTCCAGGAGCACCGGGAGTTGATGTGCCTCCATTCCAGACTAGATTACCTGATCCATCTGTTTGTAAAAAATAGCCATTTGTTCCACCAGTCAACTTAACATTAGCGTTTGCTCCTAGTGTTAAATTACCATTAATAAATTCTGAACCTGGAACCCCAGCAAAAGCAACACCATTTAAATTGTATTGTAATTGTCCAATGTTTCCACCAACTGGTGTTGGAGATGTAGTAAAGACACCTAAATTAATAGGCTCTACTGTCACTCCTAGATTTGTTGTTGTTGGCGTAAGTGTTAAATTAGTCTGATCAACAACTATAGTTGCGTTAATAGCAGGCATTATTGATACCTAACTATAAACCCAATAGGCTCTTTGCTTATGTTTGTGTTTGTAATAACATCTGCATCAGGGCGTTCTATATCAACACTGACTATAACTAATATTGAAGGATCGCCTTTACCGTTTGTAAGTGGTATAACTGGAGTTCCACCTGTTCCACCTGTAAGATCAGTTGGTATAAACATAGAAGAAAGACCTAAAGCATCATTTGTCTTTGTTACAGTAATTGTAGGGGGAGTTACAACTGCTGGAGTATAATCAGTAATATTACCTAGATTAATTTCTCCTTGTGCATCATCGTATGTAACAGTATCAACGTTATAATACTTTGCTTCTGCTGTTAAATTATATGATGTAATATCAATTGGGTTGCCACTTACGTCTGTAAAATTAAGTCCAATTGTATACGCCTCGCCTGTATAGATTTCTAGGCATTGCATTTCTGTCCCGGCGAAGACAATCGTTTTAGCGCCTGATAGTAGTAAACTCATAGTTGTTTCCTGTTAATGTTGTATTTATTAATCCTTATCTTTTTAATTCTTGTACTAATAAGAATGCCTGCCCTACTTCAATTTGTGCTCCATTCAAATTACCTGGCACAAGAAAATAAGTTGTTTCTTGTCCTTCCACATATTGAGTATCAACAACTGTTGTACTGAATACTTGTCCATTTGGTATTCGTGCTTGTGTCTCTGGTTCTGTTACGTCATTCACTAATGGATGACTACCAAAGAATGTTAGTCGTGTTAAGTCATATGTTTCTGTTGGTGCTTGTGTAGACACAATACTAAAGTTAATTGTACTGTCAGCAGAGTTTAATATGATTGCTTGTCCACCTATATTAAATGTGTTGTGTACACTAGACCAATCAATATTAATTAAATTTCTATCAGTTAATGTTGATTGTACTTGCGTCCAGTCAGCAGAGTCTGTAGGGTCACCAGAGTTAACTAAAATAACTCCGTCATTACCACACGCTATCCATTTACCATTACCATATCGAATGCCATTTAATGCTACAGCAGTAGGACTTTCTACTTGAGTCCAAGAATCTCCGTCATCTGTACTGACTTGAATCATACCAAACTGACCTACTGCTACCCAGACTGAACTTGTTGATTGTGTTGATCCATCTCCTGCAACATCATACAAGTCTGTTAAAACAGTATCTCCATTCACTAATGTAGTAGGTTTTGATACCCAAGCAGGTGGACTTGAAGCGTTATAAGTTGTAAAGTCCCTAGATGATCTTACAATAGTACCTGTTCCACCAACAGCACATACAGTGTACTGACTTGTGCCAGATATGTCATTAGCAAATACGCTATTTAAGGGTTGTAAAGTGCCACTTGCTTCTTCGTATCCATCCCAGTTTAATGATTGTCCGATAGTAGAAAATAAAATAAGCCCTGCTTGAGTTGTAGCAAAATAAGAATAATAATCATTAGTTCTTGCTTTTCCTGGACCATTAGTATCGGGAGCAAAACAAGCGTTTGTAAAACTATAGTTTGTGTCTCCTACATTAAAAACATCAAACTCTTTGTTAAGTCTTAACTGAGAATAGGGTTGGGCTGTTGTAGCACCTTGTTGTTCGCCAAAACATGCTGATGCTACTGCTGGATCTCCGCCTGTACCTGGATAATATTGAATAGGACCAAAGTTATCTGCATAGTAGTTAGTAACAGCAGTACCAGCACCATTGTAAGTATTAACTGCACCACTAAATGTTTGAGTTGTACCACTAATAGGTGAGAAAGGAGGCGCACTCCAAGTTGCTCCACCATCATCACTGTATAAATCTATCCCACCATATCCATATGCGTGTATTGTTTGTGTGCCAGTGTAAGAACTACTACGGAAATAACTGTGATTCATAACATTGAATCCTCTATCAAAGAACGTACTTGCGCCTGATTTCCATACTTCAATAATGTTGTAGTTTGGATCAGTAGCAGAATATAATTGACATGTTACACCGACAGTAATTCTACTACCTTCAGTATACTCAATATTAGCACTACCTTCAGGGTCTGTTGTAGGTATGATAGATGCTCCACCAGCTGGGTAGATCGCACGAGTATTGTCTGGCCATGTAGGCGTTCCTGCTCCAGGCCAGTTATAAAAAGGAACTTGTTCGTAAACTACAGGAGCTGTCGTACTTCTTGCTTGTGTTACAGCACCAATAACAAGTTCTGCTGTTGTAATAACATTTGCTTGTACTGTGCCTGCTGTGACTGCGTTTGCCGCAATTTTACCTGCTACAATAGAATTTGCTTGGAGCCGATCAGATGTAATAGTTAATGCTGTAATTCTATTTGCATCCATTGTATTTGCAATAATAGTATTACCATTAATCGTATTACCAATAATAGTATTACCATTGATCGTGTTAGCAATAATACTATTTCCGTTAATAGTATTTGCAATAATCGAATTACCGTTTAACGTGTTAAAAGTAATAGCATTACCATCTAATGTGTTAGCAATAATAGCATTACCAAAAATAGTGTTGCCAATAATGACACCTCCATTAACGGAATTTGCAATTATTGTGTTACCATTTAATGTGTTTGCTGTGATCGCATTACCATTTAATGTATTAGCAATAATTGAGTCACCGTTAATAGTGTTTGCAATAAAAGTATTACCATTGATCGTGTTAGCAATAATAGTGTTACCATTTAATGTGTTTGCTGTAATCGAATTACCACTTAACGTATTAGCAATGATTGAATTACCACTTAACGTATTAGCAATTATTGTGTTACCATTTAATGTGTTTGCAATAAAAGTATTACCATTAATTGTATTAGCAATAATAGTATTACCATTAATTGTATTAGCAATAATAGTATTACCATTCAATGTGTTTGCTGTAATAGTATTGCCATTCAATGTGTTAGCAATGATAGTGTTGCCATTAATAGTATTAGCGATTATAGTATTGCCACTTAACGTATTAGCAATAATAGAGTTTCCGTCTAACGTATCGCTAATAATAATATTACCATTTGCTGTGCCAGGTATAATTCTATCACCAGGAAGTGTATCTGTTATGATAGCGTTACCATCAATACCATTCATATTGACAAGAACGTCTGTTTGATTTAATGCTACAATAGGTACAGCACTAACTGTAAATGCAGTAGAATTAGCAATACTAGTAATGTAAGTATTTGCCGCTAATTCACCAACACCTGCTCCAAGAAACACATTACCACCTGCAAACACACCACTAAATGCGTTACCTGCGTCAGTTTCAAACAATGTACCAGTAGAAGTCATGTTAGGTATGCCAACTTCAGTAGCTGGAGTTAGACTTGTGCCTAGCCAGTTAACAATAGTACTAGAAGGACTTTTGACACCTACTTGATTGTTTTTAGCAACAATTGAAAAATAATAATCTCCAATTGGTAGATCATTGATTTCAATATCTACTGTATCTCCTGCTACATAAGGG
>Ga0070743_10000811_pt1 | contig 12115 bp, 13 predicted proteins | sample ColrivemetaGS697_FD_70187 | JGI IMG/M metagenome (GOLD analysis project Ga0070743, IMG submission 70187) | Estuarine microbial communities from the Columbia River estuary, USA - metaG S.697 | ecosystem: Environmental > Aquatic > Marine > Intertidal zone > Estuary | place: USA: Columbia River... | reverse complement strand
GGATGCAGTAATGCATAACGCCGCCAAAGCCAGTGGTTGGGGCGTCTGGCAGGATTTCGAACGCACCAATGTCACCGGTACTGCCGTGCTGCTGGCCGAGGCGCGCTCCGCCGGCATCCGCCGTTTCGTGTACACCTCGACGCCGAGTGTGGTGCATGCCGGCACAACGCCGGTATGCGGCGGCAATGAAAGCAATACGCCATATGCCACGCATTTTTCCGCGCATTATCCGCACAGCAAGATGCTGGCCGAACGTGCGGTGTTGGCCGCCAACGCACCAGATTTCGCCACCGTGGCGTTACGACCCCGGCTGATCTGGGGTCCGGGCGACACTCAGCTGCTGCCACGTCTGGCCGCGCGCGCCCACGCCGGCCGTCTGCGTTTCATCGGAGACGGCAGCAACCGGATGGACTGTACGTATATCGATAATGTGGTGCAGGCACATCTGCTGGCACTTGAACACCTGCAACCGGGTGCGACCTGCGCCGGCAAGGCCTATTTCATTTCCAACGGCGAGCCGATGCCGATCCGTGACATCGTCAATGGCCTGCTGGACGCCGCCGGTGCGCCGACGGTGCAGTCCAGCTTGCCTTTTGCCGTGGCCTATGCCGCTGGAATGCTTTGCGAAACCTTGTGGCGGGCGTTCCGGGCGACGGGCGAACCGCCGATGACGCGGTTTCTGGCCGAACAATTGTCGACCGAGCATTGGTATGATTGTTCCAACGCGCGCCGCGATTTCGGTTATGTGCCGCAGGTGTCCTTAGCCGAGGGCCTGCGTCGTCTGCGCGACTCCCTGCAGAAGGCTGATTGATGAGTACCCCGTTTTCCCTGGATTCGATGAAACCCCTGGCCGGCCGTGTGCTGCAGGAAGGGTTGAACCGTGCGATCCGTCTTGATCCGGCCAGCCGTGAAAAACTGCAGGCCTTGGAAGGCCGTCGCATCGAAGTGCATCTGCAATCGCCCGATATCGCACTGGCCATCGATGTCCGCGAGGGTCTGTTGCATGTCGGTCCCGTGGAGGCTGCGCGCGAAGCCGACATCAGCATCAAGAGCAAGCTGTCAGGGCTATTACAGAGTCTGCCGGTGTTCGCGCAGGGACGGACAGTGGTCGGCGCCATGCGTATCAATGGCGATGTCGAACTGGCCCGCGTGCTGCAGGATCTGCTGAAAAACTACGACCCGGATTGGGAAGCGCCGTTCGTCACCGCCTTCGGCCCGGTGCTTGGGCCGCAAGCCGCCAAAATCCTGCGCGAAGGTTTCCGTCACGCCCGCATCGGGGCCGCCGGCCTCGCCCGTTCTGGTGCCGAATACGCCACCGAAGAAGCGCGGGTGGTGGTCGGCAAAGCCGAGCTCACCGATTTCCATGCCGATGTTGACCGATTGCGCCAGCGTGCCGATCGTCTGCAGGCACGTGCCGAACAGCTTGCCGGGCGGATGAAATGAAACCGTTGCGGCGCGCCATCGCCATCGTCGGCACCGCATCGCGTTACGGCCTGGATGAATGGCTGCCGAAATCGCGGGCCACACCGTTGCTGCGTGTTGCCAAAGTGTTCGTTCCGACCTCGACCGTCAATCGCGCCTTGCCGCGCGGCGCCCGTCTGCGCATGGCGCTGCAGGAGCTTGGCCCCTTATTCGTCAAGCTCGGTCAAGTACTGTCCACGCGCCGCGACCTACTTCCCGTCGACATCGCCGATGAGCTGGCCGGTCTGCGTGATCAGGTGCAGGCGTTCCCGTCGTCACAGGCACGGGCTTTGATTGAAGCCAGTCTCGGCCAGCCACTGACGGCAGTGTTTGAGCGCTTCGATGACGAGCCATTGGCCTCGGCCTCGATTGCGCAGGTACATGCGGCGTGGCTTAAGGATGGTCGTGAAGTCGTGGTGAAAGTGCTGCGGTCCGACATTGAAACCCGTATTCGTGCCGACATTGCGCTGATGCGTCTGCTGGCCGACGGCCTGTGCCGCCTGCATCCGCATGCCGACAAAATCCGTCCGCATGATGTGGTCAGCGAGCTGGAAAGTACGTTGTTGGCCGAATGCAATCTGCAGCGCGAGGCTGCCAACGCCAGCTTGATGCGCCGCCTCTGGCAGGACAGTCCGGATCTGTCGGTACCTGAAGTGATATGGCCGCTGACCGGTGAAAAAATTCTTGTCATGCAGCGCGTGTACGGCATTCCGGCCGATGCCGTTGCCGAACTCGACCAGCGCGGCATCGACCGCAAGGCGTTGGCGGCGAAAGCGGTGCGGATTCTTTACCAGCAGGTGTTTCGCGACAATTATTTTCATGCCGATGCGCACGCCGGCAATATCTGGGTCGATACCGATGGTGAGCACCGCGGCTCTTTCATTGCGCTAGATTTCGGCATCGTAGGCCAGCTCAGCGAACAGGACCAGTATTACCTCGCCGAAAACTTCATGGCGATATTCAACAAGGACTACCGCAAGATCGCGCGCCTGCACGTGCAGGCCGGCTGGATGCCGGCTTCGCTACGTCTGGACGAACTAGAAGCAGCCGTGCGTGCGGTCTGCGAGCCTTACTTCACGCGTCCGCTGTCGGAATTCTCCATTGCCGAAGTGGTGGCCAAGCTGCTGAGCACCGCGCAGAAATACCAGCTGACCCTGCAGCCGCAGTTGATCTTACTGCAGAAGACCCTGCTCAACACCGAGGGTCTGGCACGCACGCTCGATCCGGAAATCGACCTCTGGGCCGTGGCCCGGCCGGTTCTGGAAGACATCCTGCGCGAACGCTACAGCCCGAAGGCCTTTGTCGGCCGCCTTCAGAAACAGTGGCCGGAAATCGTGCATCAGGCCTCGGGTCTTCCAGCCTTGCTGCAATCGGCGCTGGCCCAGCAGGTCGAGGGCGAAACTCGCATCCGCATGCGCTCGGATGAAATCGCGCAGCTGGTGAAAATCAGTCAGCGCAATCAGCGCCAGCTTTTTGTGCTGGCCGTTGCGGTCAGTGCCGGTTTTGCCGCCGGTCTGCTGTATCTTTTCGCGGGAAGCAGTCCGATACTGTACGCGGCCATCGCGCTCAGCCTGGCCGGATTCGCCCTGGCCTGGCCACGCACGCCATGACAGAAGCGGCGCTGGACGTCCTGCATCGGGATTCCCGTTGTGCCGTCATCAACAAGCCGGCCGGTCTGATGGCGCATGCCAGCGGTCTGGCCCGCGGTGAGGATGATTTCCTGCTGCACCGTCTGCGTGAGCAGTTTGCCTCGAAAGTGCATCTGGTGCACCGCCTCGATCGCGCCACCAGCGGCTGCGTGCTGGTCGCCTTCGATGCCGATGCCGCGTCTATCCTCGGCAAAGCCTTCATGGGCCGCGATGTCGGCAAGGATTATCTGGCCGTGTGCCGCGGCTGGCCAGAGGCGGAATTCACCGTTGATCATGATCTTGACGGCGGCCCGGGAAAGCCGGAAAAAAAGCCGGCGCTCACCGTGTTTCGTTGTCTGGCCAGGGCCGAGTTGCCGGTGGCCAGTGCCAGCCATCCGACCTCCCGCTACGCCCTGCTGCAATGCACGCCGGTGACCGGGCGATTTCGCCAGATTCGGCGCCATCTCAAACATGTCTCGCATCATCTGATCGGCGATACCAGCCACGGTGACGGTCGCCACAACCGGGCATTTCGTATGTTGGGGGTGCATCGGATGTTACTTCACGCCTGGCGTTTACGCTTTCCTCATCCGAAATCGGGTGAAATGCTGACGTGCGCCGCACCGCTGGATGCCGAGTTCGACGAAGCCTTGACCCTGCTCGGAATGGCCGGCCCCGGCTGACTTCTGGCACATGGCCGCAGGACCGTGTAGTCGTATGCTGTAACCCTCGCCACCGCTTCCGGAAAATATGATGAAATTGCGCCACGTTCTGACCCTATTCGCTTTGATGCTTGCCGCTTCGCCTTTGCACGCCGCCGATGTCGGTCCGAAGGATGATGCCTTCATCGTCCAGTCACGCAGCTTTCTGAGCAGCCATCCGGATCTTTATGGCCGTGTGCTGGGCATGAAAAGCTACAGCAAAGGCGATTATAAAGAAGCCATGCGTCAGTTCCGCAAGGGTGCCTATTACGCCGACAAGCCCTCGCAAGCCATGGTGGCGGAAATGCTGTGGAAGGGCGAGGGCGTGCAGATCGACCGCGCCGAAGCCTATGTCTGGATTGATCTGGCGGCGGAGCGTCTGTACCGCGATCTGGTGGCCAAACGCGAGCAGTACTGGAGCGAATTGACCGACCTTGAACGGCGTCAAGCGCTGGATAAAGGGGTGGCGCTGTATGCCCGTTACGGCGACAGCGTAGCCAAGAAGCGCATCGAAGCCATTCTGGAGCGCAACCGCCGCAACATCACCGGCAGCCGTACCGGATTCGTGGGCAATCTGCGCATCGAAATCCCCGGTCCCGGCGGCATGCCGATCCAGGTCAACGGTGATGAGTTTTACCAGGATAAATTCTGGCAACCCGAAGCCTACTGGAAATGGCAGAATGGAACCTGGAAGGCGTTGCCGACCGGTACCGTGACCGCCAGCGAACTGATGCCGGTTGCACCGGACGAGGCGCCGAAAAAAGACGACGAATAGGACGATTGTGGCCAAGCTTTATTTCTACTATTCCACTATGAATGCCGGCAAGACCACCACCTTGCTGCAGAGCGCCTACAACTATCACGAGCGCGGCATGCGTACGCTGATCCTGACCCCACGGCTCGACAACCGTGCCGGCGAGGGTATCGTTGCCTCGCGCATCGGGCTGAAGGCCAACGCGCTGACGTTCACCGGCGGTGATGATCTAGCCGCCATCGTGCGTCAGACGCTGGCCGCCAAGGGCAAAATTGACTGCGTGCTGGTCGATGAATCGCAGTTCCTGTCCAAGGCGCAGGTCTGGCAGTTGACCGATGTGGTCGACAGCCTGAAGATTCCGGTGCTGGCTTATGGCCTGCGAACCGATTTCCGTGGTGAACTGTTCGAAGGTAGCCAGTACCTGCTGGCCTGGGCCGATAATCTGATTGAATTGAAAACCATCTGCCATTCCGGCAAGAAAGCCAACATGGTGGTGCGTGTCGATGAAAACGGACGCGCGGTTACCGAAGGCCCGCAGGTCGAAGTCGGCGGCAACGAGCGCTATGTGTCGGTGTCACGCCCCGAGTTCAAGAAAATCATGGCTGGCGAAAGCGCCATCGAACTGCAGCAGAGCGTGCTGCCGCTGGATCAGGACGACTGACTCAGAGCCAGCGCCTTACGCGCTGCCGGTAGGCCGCGAAATCCGCGCCGAAATGCTGCGCCAGCAGGATTTCTTCCGGAATGATCTGGAAACGGGTGATGTAGGCGATGAACGCGATGGGGCCGAGCAGCGCCGCCGGACTTTCCAGATAAACCGCCCAGGCCAGCAACAGCAGGGCCATGCCCACATACATCGGGTTGCGGCTGATGCGGTAAACGCCGCCGGTAACCAGATGTCGGGTGTTTTCCGGATGCAGCGGATTGATGGTGGTATGGTGTTGTCGAAAGGAGAGTACGCCGGCCAGAGCAAAACCGATGCCGATAATCGCCAGTGTGATGGCAGCAGGCGGGGCCCAGAGCGGACCAAGTCCATAGTGCAGCATGTTTTCGGCCAGAAAATACATACCCGTGGCACAGGCCAAGGCAATGATTGGCGGCGGAATTTTCAGTGCAAGCGTTGACATCTCAAATTGCATGGTAGGACTTTGTCGTAAAGCGAGTGGCTGGATGTACCTCAATTCGAAGCGGCCATGAATCAGCCCAGTGCAATGCCCAGAATCATGATTAAGGTGACGACAATCAGTGTCAGGGTAGCAAGTACAGTACCGGTTATGGACAGTGCCTTAAGGCGGTTCTCCTGCACAAGACCGCCAATCCCAAGGCCGAGCGCCAGCAATGATGTGAAGACGAATCCAATCAGTAAAAGTCCGATGAGCATTGCCTCGGAGGAATTTTCATCCATCCCACCAGGGGTAGAGTTTTCGACGATGCCGGCCACAGCCAACAGCACGAACGTACCCAGTGCCGAAACTACTGAAAGAATAAACGATGCAATACCGAGTCCGGACTGGCTAGGTGCAGGTACGGTAGCGGAAGCAGGAAAAGAATTAGAAATTGGCTCCATTGGATTTATGGCCTTGTGTTGAAATGGTTGGTTATTGCAATGATCACCATACAGGATTCAATACAGTGCTAATTGGCCGATAACTTATTGAACTAGTGGAATTCAGCATTATAGGTGCCATGCTCCCAGATGAAGGAAGCCCAGACTGTCCTATCCGTTCTTATGGGTTAGGCGACACCAGTGGAAAATTGTAATGATAACAGCAAAAACACCCAATACAGTCCGATGATTATCTGCGCGGCGAAGGCTGCGAAACGGACCATGACCGCTATCGGACTCGTCGAGACTAGATGCACCAGTGACTGGATTATGCGGCTAGCCAGAAACATATAGGCCAGCGGATCGGTAATGGCGGTTTTTTCGGTCACGATGGCCAGCAGCAGCAGGCCGCCGAACACAGGCAGACTCTCCACGCAGTTGGCGTGTGCCCGCGCCAGACGCTGCATGAACGGTGACAGGCCGGCGTTATCGGGCGTGAAGCCGTTGGCTGGCACTTTCCCGCGCAGTACCAGCTGTGAGCGCATGATTGCCATCAGGACAAGAAGCAATAGGGCCCAAGCGATGAAGGCGGTGAGGGTGAGTGCAGTTGCAGAAATCATGCCAGCTCCATAGTGTGTGGGTATGTCTAATACTATCGTGATTCAAGACATTTTCAAGTCTGACAGCTCCCGCACCACGCTCCTGCCCGATTGTTCAGGCGCGACTCGCGCAGCAGCCGACCGCATCGCTTGCAGGGCTCGCCCTCACGGCCGTACACATCCAGTTCCTGTTCGAAGTAACCGGGTTCGGAATCGGGATTGATGAAATCGCGCAGCGTAGTACCGCCGCGCTTAATGGCATAAGCAAGAATTTCTTTGGCCGCGGCCGCCAGTTTTTCATAGCGCGCCTTGGACAGACTGCCGGCTTCGCGTAGCGGGGAAATACCGGCACGGAACAGACTCTCGGCGGCGTAGATATTGCCCACGCCCACTACCACGGCTTGATCCATCAGAAAGGATTTGACCGCGGCGGTCTTGCCACGGCTCTTGTGGTACAGGTACTCGCCGGTGAATTCCGGTGACAGCGGCTCGGGGCCGAGCTTCCGAAGCAGCGGATGGATTTCGCCCGCCGGTTGCCAGAGCAGGCAGCCGAAGCGGCGCGGATCGGTGAAGCGGATGATGCGCTTGCCGGTCAGTTCGATATCGACATGGTCGTGCTTGCCGGTCGGGGTGCCGGCCTTCAACACGCGCATGCTGCCGGACATGCCCAGATGCCAGAGCGCGCTGCCGGCGGCGGTGTGCATCAGCAGGTATTTGGCACGGCGTTCGATGGCCAGGATTTTCTCACCGGACAGGCGCTCGACGATTTCGTACGGAATCGGCCAGCGCAGACTGTCGCGGCGCAGCACCACGCCGGTGATGCGTTTGCCGAGGATGTGCGGCTCAAGGCCGCGGCGGGTGGTTTCGACTTCGGGTAATTCAGGCATGGCTTCAGGCGTGCGGACGATTTCGGATACCATACACGAGAACTGGTATTGCCCGCGTGAGGCGGTGGAGACCCATGATAGACCTGTATCCCGTATCCGATGCTTTCGCCGCCAAAGCCAAATTGAAAAAAGCCGCCGTTGAGGCGCTGCATGCCGCCGTGGCTGAAGATTCCGACGCGTTTTGGCGCGAACAGGCCGGTCGTCTGTTGTGGTCGAAACAGTTTACCGTGGTCAAGAACGTCAGCTTTCACAAGGAGGACTTCCGCATCCGTTGGTTCGAAGACGGCGAACTGAATGTGGCGGCCAACTGCCTGGATAGGCATTTGGCCGCGCATGGCGACAAGACCGCCATCATCTGGGAATCCGATGATCCAGCGGTGCCCTCGCAACGCATCAGCTACCGCGAGCTGCACGCCCGCGTCTGCCGCTTAGCCAATGCCCTGCAGAGCCTGGGCGTGGTCAAAGGTGACCGCATCACTATTTACCTGCCGATGATTCCAGAAGCGGCGGTGGCCATGCTGGCCTGCGCACGCATCGGTGCCGTGCATTCGGTGGTGTTCGGCGGCTTCTCGCCGGATGCCATCGCCTCGCGCATCGAAGACTGCGCCAGCAAACTGATCATCACCGCCGGTGCAAGCCAGCGCGGCGGCAAATGGCTGCCGCTGAAAGCGCAGGTCGATGAGGCCCTGCAGCAGCGCGGCACGGCTTCGGTGGAAACCGTCTTGGTGGTCCGTCACGGACCGGGCGTGCCACCGATGCAGATGCCGCGCGATCGCTGGTATGACGAGGTGGTGGCCTCACAATCGGCGGAGCACACCGCCACGGCGATGAATGCCGAGGATCCGTTGTTCATTCTTTACACCTCGGGCTCCACCGGCAAACCCAAGGGCGTGCTGCACACCAGTGCTGGCTATCTGCTGCACGCCAGTTTCACCCACGAGGCCGTGTTCGATCTGAAGCCCGAGGATGTGTACTGGTGCACCGCCGATATCGGTTGGATCACCGGCCACAGTTATTGCGTTTACGGGCCGTTGGCCAATGTCGCTACCACCGTGATGTTTGAAGGCGTGCCGAACTGGCCGGACTTCTCGCGCTTCTGGCAGGTCGTCGATAAACACCAGGTCACGATTTTCTACACCGCCCCGACCGCCATCCGTGCCCTGATGCGCGAAGGCGAGGCGCCGGTGCAGCGTAGTTCGCGTGCCTCGCTGCGTCTACTCGGCACAGTCGGTGAGCCGATTAATCCGGAAGCCTGGCGCTGGTATCACCGCGTGGTTGGCGATGGCCGTTGTCCGGTGGTGGATACCTGGTGGCAGACCGAAACCGGCGGCATCCTCATTGCGCCGCTGCCGGCCGCGACCGATCTGAAACCGGGCTCGGCCACGCTGCCGTTCTTCGGCGTGCGTCCGCAGCTGGTGAATGGCGAAGGCGTACCGGTCGAGGGCGCCGGCGAAGGCAATCTGGTGCTGCTGGATTCCTGGCCGGGCCAGATGCGCACGGTGTACGGCGATCATGCACGTTTCTTCGAAACCTATTTCAGCACCTATCCCGGCACCTATTCCACCGGTGACGGCGCCCGACGCGATGCCGACGGCTACTACTGGATAACCGGCCGCGTTGATGATGTGTTGAATGTGTCCGGGCACCGTCTGGGGACCGCCGAAATCGAAAGTGCGATGGTCTCGCATCCGGCGGTGGCAGAAGCGGCGGTGGTCGGTGCGCCGCACGACATCAAAGGCCAGGGCATCTATGTGTATGTCACGCTGAAGGCCGGCCAGACCGAATCCGAGACGTTACGCCGTGAATTGATTGAGCACGTGCGCCACCATCTGAGCCCGATTGCCAGCCCGGATTGGATACAATGGGCGCCAGGCCTGCCGAAGACGCGTTCGGGAAAAATCATGCGACGCATTCTACGCAAGATCGCGGAAAACCAACCGGAGACATTAGGCGACATCTCCACCTTGGCCGATTCGACCGTGGTCGCACATCTGATCGAGCACCGCCTGATCCGCTGAGTCAGGCACCGGCTCGATAGATTCAGCAAAATGGCATACCCATCACCCGGCAGACGCCACCTTATGTAGGCATGCTGCGGAGCGGTTAGAATGGTTCAAATCTCGAATCAGGGTATGTCATGACTGACTACAGTGAAATTTTTGCCCAGCGGGCGCATCAGTACCATGACGCCATGCAGCACGACCCAAGGGCGCGCGACGGCGAGTTCCTGGCCTTGCTGGAAGATCTGCCGACAACGGCGGTCGACCTGCTCGATGTCCCTTCCGGCGGCGGCTATCTCAGTGCTTATCTGGATGCCGGGCGCCGCCTGGAAAGCTGCGATTTCAGCATCGGCTTTGCTGGCAGCCACATTCCCTTGGGAAGCCCGGAGGCTTTGCCGTTCGCTGATGCGGCCTTCGATGCCGTGCTGTCCTTGACTGGACTGCATCACGTGTCGCTGGAGCGGCAGAATGCGTTCTTCGCCGAATGCCGGCGCCTGCTGCGGCCCGGCGGACAGTTTCTGATCGGGGAAGTGCTGGCCGGCTCGAAGGTAGGGGCTTTCCTCAACGACTTCGTGCACCGGCATAACAGCCAGGGCCATGTCGGCGTGTTCTTCGATGACGCTTTCCTGTCGCGTCTGCAGGTTGCCGGGTTCGATGCGCCGCGGATGACTGTGCGTCATTATCCATGGCGCTTCGCTGACGAAGCCGCGATGGTGTTTTACTGCCGCAACATGTTCGGAATCGACCGCGCCACCGATGCCGAGATTCTGACCGGCCTGCGCGACTATCTGGATTTCCGCACCACCGGCGATGGCCGGATTGAACTGCCTTGGCAGCTGGTGTTCTTTCAGGCCGTGAAACGGTAAGCCAACAGGATGGCGGCGACCCCGCCGAGAACGCTGGCCAGCACATAGGCAGCGGCCGTCATCAGCTCGCCGCGTTTGAGCAGATGCACGGTTTCCAGGTCGAAGGCCGAAAAGGTGGTGAAGCCGCCGAGGGCGCGGTACAGACCGACATGCGCCAGCAAAAGATCGCGGCGTGTCCGTGCCAGTTCCAATTCGGAGGAATACTGCCGGCTTTCGGCATTCAGCACTTCCAGATAGCTGTTGACCCCGACTTATTAGCGCATGCCCGGCACACTGTTGGACACCTTGATCAGGCATCCGCCCTAAACGGAACATCTTCGGCCTCAACGGATCTGGAGTTTCAGCGAAGGCGCTGACCAGCGCATTGGAATGTGCAGGCTGCGGCTGGTTGCATCGTATCGGCTGCCACTGAGGGGTAGGCCATCGACGCGGATTTCGGCCGGCGCGGCCGGCCAATTATGTACCACCAATTCAATCTGACGGGTTTTCGGCTCATCGGCGAAGTCACCTTGGCGTTGCAGGGTAATGACAAGGGACTTGCCGTGCTGCTTGGCTGAAAAATCCAAGCGTTCGAATTGTTTGTCGCGTAGGGCATTCGGATTCTTGCCATCATCGTCATACATGACGCCGCTGGCAGACTTCACCGAGCTGTCGGCGTAGTAATGCAATTGCAGTTTGCCGCTGTCGTACTGCATGGTATTGCGCATATCACCGGCGGCCATGGGAATAAAAGCGCCAGCTTTCACGAACACCGGAATGGTGCTCAGCGACACCGGTGCTGCAATGGTTCTGCCGCCGGCGATGAGGGCATCGTTCCAGTAATCGAACCAGATGCCTTTGGGAAGGCTGACATTGACCGCCGTGGCGCCCGGCTCGGTGACCGGCGTGACCAGAAAAGCATCGCCCCAGAAATAAGTCTGCGCGTTATCGATCAGCTTCGGATCGGTTTCGTCGCTGAAAAACAGCGGCCGCATCAGCGGCATGCCGGTCATGCTGTTTTGATAGGCCAGCGTGTAGTTGTAGGGCAACAGCCGGTACCGCAAGTTCACATACGGGCGCAATACGTCCTGCACTGCCGCCTCATGGAATACCGGCTCGGACGGAATATGGTCCTGCGCATGCGGCCGGTACACCGGCTGGAACACTCCATACTGCAGCCAGCGGATGTACAGTTCCGCATCGAATTTCTCACCGCCGGCGAAGCCGCCCAGATCCGAGTGCGTGTAGGCCAGTCCGAGCAGGCTCATCTGCAGTGCCAATTCCACCTGCGGCTTCAGGCCGCCCCACTCACGCGAGACATCGCCGGTCCAGGGCATCATGCCGTAGCGTTGGCTGCCGGCGAAACCGGAGCGCATCATGTTGAACGGGCGTTCGTCCGGCGAATCCTTGAGGGCGTTTTCGTAAACCATCTTCGCCCACTGGTGGCCGTAGGCATTGTGCACGGCGTCGCCGCTGCCGATCAGATGGCGGCTATCGCCCGGATGCACTTCCGGCTCGCCCAGATCGCCCCACCAGCCGGCCACGCCCTGTTTTTTCAGGCCGCGGTAGATGCCCCAAAACCAATCCTGGGCTTTCGGATTGAATACGTCGACCAGACCGGTGTTGCCGAAATAAAAATCGAAGGTTTTCGGCTGGCCATCGTGACCGGGGGTGATCGCACTGGCATTCACGGCTTC
>Ga0070743_10000808_pt1 | contig 12146 bp, 3 predicted proteins | sample ColrivemetaGS697_FD_70187 | JGI IMG/M metagenome (GOLD analysis project Ga0070743, IMG submission 70187) | Estuarine microbial communities from the Columbia River estuary, USA - metaG S.697 | ecosystem: Environmental > Aquatic > Marine > Intertidal zone > Estuary | place: USA: Columbia River... | reverse complement strand
CGTACCCATAGCCGTATCCGTACCCATAGCCGTATCCGTATCCATACCCTCCACCATTAGCAAAAACTTTAATCAATAGTAAATCGGTATTTGTTATATTGGCGAAGCCAACACCTTCGCCAATTACATTGGGCGTAGTTGACGTTGTTTCGTATAAACTAATGTTTAACATACCGACTTTTGAATATAACGACTTAATTGCATCGTCTGGAACTAAGCCTCTAGCAACATCTAATGAAATTTTTAAAGACGATCCGCTATTAAAAAAATGTCTAGCTTTGGCGTAAGATCCAAAATTATGGGACAATTCAAAAGAAAATGTTTCTGTCCAAGGAGTCGATGAATCTAGTTCGAACAAAGCAGAAAGATTTAGTTGATCAGGCGCAGCAATGTGTTTAACTTGATTTAGCGCATATACAACTGTAGAAATATCTGTAAAAATTTGTGCTGTGATAGTTTCTTGTGTTACGTTTGTTAATTCGTACTCTAATCCAGTATGCAATGTGCCTAAATTCAATCGGTCAATAAGTTGATTAGTAATATCGGCTAAAATGACATCTTCAGTTACAACTAAATCAGCTGGAGAATTACCCCAGCCTGCGGCTTTTTCGCTAATTGGACTAGCAGGAACCGCTGAGGTATGGTTATCGGCAAAAACTTCATTTACCTTAGTAGCTAGGTTATTATATACTGCCGCTGATATTTTTGAGCCGATATTAGCCATGCTTTATCTAGCCCCAACCACAACTTTGACTAGACCGACTACATCTGTGTTTTTATCTTCTAATGCTCTGCCAATGATAGCTAAATTGCTCTCTGTTCCAGTTGCGGCAACTGCTACACCAGCAATATGACTTGAAACTAAACGTTGTCCTTTTTTAACTTGTCCGACAACCTTACATGGAACTTTACCAGCTAATGCAACAGGGAAGTGTAATTCTAATTGCTTTTCACTTGCATTTAGTAGCAAGCCTGGTTCAGTAGAGATGACACCAAACACATTTTCACTTGCTTCATCTGTGTTTAATGTAATTTCATATGCGCCGCCTATAGTTACAACATCACCCGGAGTTAGCATACAGTCGCTACGATAAATCTCGGCTAAGTCAGCAAATTCTGCTTCTAATGCACGACCACGTAACTTGTACGTTCCATAAGCATCTGAGTAGTTTAAGTTAATGCCTGCGCCGATCGAAGGGAAAGCTAATGCAAGTGCAGTATCTTCTGGAGTATATGCAGTTGGCTCTGCACTAATAATAGCAACTACAACTCCTGCTACTTTAAACTTAATAGCTTGGTGATAAGCGCCTTCTGTATCTTGAATTTGACTAATATCAACGCCGCTACTTGCTTCTGCACCAGGGCCGCCTAAGTAAACCCATTCGCCATTGGTATAAACATACATTACCTTGTCTAATGTACTCCACCAAATTTGACCGTCAATCGGGTTAACCGGTTCTGCTTCGTTGGCAAAGTGTTCTAGCATTTGAACCAAGTTCTCTGCCATCACTTCGCCGTATCCTGGGTAGTTGCGTCCTAATATTTTAATCGAACTAGAAGTATCTAACTTTCTATCCTCGACTAGAGCTAAACGTGTACCGTCTGTTTTTGTAACATCATATGCCATGTGTTTGAAATCCTTAACTAATAATATTTATCTTGATTAAGATAGGCGAATTCTCAACGTATAAACAACCTGAATCGTTCGGTTGGCACTTTTTTGTACAGGGTGAAAAATAATATGACTTACCAAGTAACCTGTATTAAGCTCGTCACCTTTAGCTTTTAGACCAATTTCATTAAACACAAAGTTGCCTGTAAGTGTTCCTTGGTCAATCTCATCTTGTGTCACTGCAACTAAGTTACCGTAATCGCCTGCATCAGGCTGTTCTGGTGCTAAAGTGCAAGTTACAACAACATCAGTGTAATACAACCCTTGTGTATGTGAAATTTCTACGCTGTTTTTTGTAATGTCATCATTGAGCTCATCTGTAGAATCTACTACTTTAAAATAAGTTGGGTTGTAGAGAGCAGCTGATAAGCCATCTTCTAAGTTGATTTCTACATCTCTGTAAGTGATGTTTCCTGTTTCGTCTACAATTGCGCCACCATTGCCAAAGTGCATTTCATACAAATAAGGGCCTTGTGGACCTTTCATTAAAGAAGCTAATACATAACTCATTGCTTCTTTATTAATAGCGTTGTGCCCTTGCTGGATTATTTCTCCGCTTACAGGGTCCCAGACTTTAACGAAACCTTCTATTTCTACGTTTGCTTTATCTAACATTATTGTTCTCCATTAAACATATTTACCGTTTAAATTAACTTCCTACTTTATCCATCAAAATTGACGCGATACTGTTTGTACTTGCTTCTAAGCTAGTACCTGTATCTGCAAAAAACTGACTGTTTACTTGTCCAAAATGCTCGCCTACCGGAAGCAGTGTTACTTCTGATTCAGGGTAAACTGTTGCGCTTGCGGCATGTTCTAGTAAACTTGTACCATGCGTTGCTCTGATTAATCCAGTAACACCTTCCGATGTTTTAACTGTATAACCAATTCTTTCATTTCCGATCCATATTGCACCTGGTGATTCTACCGTAGCATCGGCTAGTGTGTCAACACTTGCTAACTTGATAAAATCTGTAGTTGCTGTGATACTATCCACTGTTGTGGTTTTTTGCTCATCCAACATCATTATGTAAGAAGTCATCATACTTCTATAATGGTTTCTTACTCTAATAGACTTTCCTGCAATTGTAGTATGCGTGATATCTAGAATCAAACTGGTTTCATCTAAGTGTAAGTTAACTAGCTCTTCTCCTGCGCCAGTTTCCTGTTCGTATCTAGGAACAGCAAGCCCTGATATAATTGCAGTTATATCTGCAATAGGTATACCGCTGTAATTGATATCGATAACATGCCCATCTGGATTTGCAAAATCGATACCAGTAATGACGCCTAAATCAAGCGGGGTCGGTTCATCAAATCTATTATAGTTCAACCCAATAATCATGTTATAGGAATCTTCTACTGTAAGATCTGTACTTTCTAAAATATCTTTAGACAACACATTATAACGAAGTTTATCATGGAATGATTTGACATTTTTGTAATAGTCAGTTAGAGTATTTGTACTGTCGCGCTCAAACTCAGTGATTTGTGTCAAGTTATTAGTCGACTGGTTGAATGTTTGTATTGTACTAGACTTGGCTAACCAGTCAACTTGTGATTGTTCCGACAGGATATATCTAAACATTACACACAACAATTTATTGTAGTTTACTTTATGGTCAACTACAAACACATCGTTACGCAATACTTCCAGTATGTTAAAGAATATAATACTTAATGAATCGTCCCAGTCGAAATTGTCCCATGAAGAGCCATCCCATGTGTACCTTTTCCATTCGAGGTCTGTTATATCCTTAAACGCAATAGTTCCGTTTTCTTTCCATACTAGATTTAATCCAGATGTGTCAACTGATTCGTAAACAGAATTGTCTGCGTCGTTGAATACTCTTACATATTCTCCTGGATTTAAATATAAACTGGATACTTGATCTAACGATGTTACTGTATAAGATATTGGCTTGGTTGCGTTCCATTCGTTGCTTACAAATTCAGTATAGTCCCAATAAGCAGACATATCAAACTCTGCATCATTAATTACTACTGATGGACCAAACACTTGCTCTACATCTATTAACGAAGTCAAGTTAATGGCTTTCAACAATCGATTAGTTTCTATTAAGAAACTGCGTCTCGCTTGATACAAGTCTTTAAACCACGACTGAATATAAGGACGAATAGTATTGCCTACTGTGTTATACTTGTGCAAGTTGACGTTAGGTACTTTACGTTCTGTATAAACTTCGTTACTAGTATCTGGATTAATTACATTTAATTCTACATGGCTATTGCTGATACTGTCGCGCAATCTAATATGTAAATATTCAGGTACCGTGTCTGTTTGGTTACCGTCTGCAATGTACATCCACTGGTGATGTACTTTGCCTCCTCTAGGTACACGTTTGATTTGTACTACAGTTGTGTCATTTAGATATTCTTTTGCACCTACCATTAACAAAGATCCGTTTGATAGTGGCGCACACCACGGAATTCCTGCAAAGGAAGGATTAATGATATTTTTTGCCAACTCTAAAGTAGACAAGTTTCTCATATGTGCTTTAACAGTGGTGTCTTTATTCTTAACCCAGAAATAATAAACTGTTGTAGTAGAGGATCCATTTAGTTCCTCTTTCTCTGTCCAGTGATAGCTTTCTACTCCATTTAGTTCTTGTACAAATGCTTGCCCTGTTGGCAATTCGCCGTTGACTAATTCTCCGGCAATAACTAAACTTTCCCAATAGCTAGGATGCACAGGGCTCTTAGTCCATTCATAGATGTCAACCGCAGAACCTGGACTTTGTTTGCCCCAATTGGCCGCTCTGTTTTCGATCGAACCTTGTTCGTAATCTACAAATGATATAGTGCTGGTATCCCACCAACGTTTGCCTACATAATTATCTTGCCATGCAGTACTGACATATACTGCTTTATAATCACTACTAGTTCTATTATAACGGGCTGGGTCGACTCTATTGATTAACTCGACTTCATTTAAGAACTGCTGAGGTATAATTAAATTTCTCGGATCAAATAGTTCGAATTTCGCTACAGTTTGTTGACTAGCATAATCGTAAGCAATAACATGCTCGATGTCTGTTGCCGACACTGGAAGCATTTCGTATGTCAACAAGTCAATAGAGTTGCGTGCTCCATTTTGTCCGATAACAACATTATAAGCAGCAAAGCCTGCGGTATCCCACGAAGCGTCTACTTCAGGATCAGTTACTTGTTCGTCAACTACAATCAGCGGCTTGTATAAACTAAATCCGCTAGGAGTAGTGCCTTCGATTGTAGGACGTTTGTTTTTCCATACATAACTTTTGGCATTTTCGTTTAATACCGACCACATCTCATCCATAGATGCAAAACGCACTGTTCTAAATGCAAACAACTTTCCGCCTAAAATCGACTGTGTCTTATCTGCCAATACTGCTGGAATATTAAATTGGTATTCATCTATTACTGTTTCTACTGGCCATATACCATTAACACTGCCAAATTCTCTTTCGGTGTTTACAACTAATACATAGTCACCAACCGACAAACCATGCTTGTCAACTGTTTTTACCAAGACATCATCTAACTCTGTTGTACCTGGGCAAGATTCTATAATCGCACCTGCGTCCATAGTCTGTAATAATTGCCATGTTCCTGGCGAGTACAAAGAGGCGCCTGATCCTAATAAATCAGGATTAGACTTTTTGTAGTTTGACACAAATATGTTAGGCAAGAATGATTCTTCTTGTAATGTCATATACTCTAGTTGCAATGACAGGCTCTTTGGACCTTGGCTACTAACAAACTTATAAACATTGCCTGCCAACGCATGCGTTGCATCGGCAATACGAACTTTGTCGCCTTGCTTATAATATGCAAACTCGCTAAATGCCGGTACTGCCCATAATTGCTCAAAGCTGTACCACATGTCTGACAACTCTGAAATATCTTGAATAGCATAATCAGTATCGCCTGAGGCAATAGGCCCAGCGATAGCTAATTTACTCTGACGTACAGTTGTAGTAAATTCTAATTGCTTGTTATAAGGAGTATATACCCAATCACCATTTCTAATTCTGTGCAGATATTTCGACTCTGCTAGTTCTGCTTGACTTGAAATAATCTGTCGTTCATTAGTAATATCGTCATTAGTCAATTGGAATTCGTAGAATTCAGTATTTTTTGTATTGCCTAGTTCTCCAATACGTACCATATATTCTTCGTAAGGGGTCGTGGTCGACACTACTTCCGCAGTGTTAATATGGCTTAAAGGTTCTAAGTTATTAAAAACTTTAATAGTGCCTTTTGTATAAGATATACTTTTCTTGAACTGCGTTTCGCTTACATCTGTTAAGAACAACTGACGTAATTCTGGATTTTTGTCTAAACCAAATTGACTTTGTGCGGCGTCGACTAAAACAGGATCTAGCAAACTTGTTTCGATATCGTATAAGCCTTTGCCTCTATCTGACAAGTTGTCAAGGTTAGCATACATTTCTCCGTCGTAAAAGAAGTAGCCGGCGGCATATAACTTACCAGTCCAATCAACCGTTTTCTTACCTGTTACTAAAAAGCTCTTTTTAGTTAACTGTTGTTCTGGCTGGAAATATACATCACCGAAAACACTGCTTGGATCTAAATGCAAAACTGATTCATATATTGATGTAGTAAATTTAATTCCGTAAATTGCAGTGTCCGAATCTTTAAGTTTGACCGAAGTAACATCTCCTCTAGAAACAATTAGTTTATTAGAGAAAACAGGTTTACCTGTATTGTCAACACAAATGCCTATATTTTTGTTTGTTCCTAACAAGTCATCTATTTGTAAACCTTGTGTGTTGATTTTTATTTCTTCTACTGCTGGGTTTAAATCAATGTAGTTGCCAACTAACAAAGGATCGTTTGACCATTGTACGAATTGCTTACCTGACAACTTCCAGTCTCTTAGTTCGCCTGACTCGTTAAACCCTGCAGCTCGTGTATTGAGCTCAAAATAATCAAATATAAATCCCAGTTGCTCTAGATATACGCCATAACCTTTGATAAAATCAAATAGTTCTTGCTTGTCAGTAAACAATGTTCCGTAAGGATATTTTATAGTTTCTTCTGTATAAGAAGTCTTTTCTAATATTTCGGCTGAACCGATAACATGTTTAACAACAGGACTAATTGGATTAGGAATATTTGCAATAAAGTAAGGATTTTCGTTAGTGAAACCTGTAATAACCCAACCAGCGCCTGTATATACAACACGCATTGCACTATAAAAGAATTCATTATTTTTGTAATGACTTAGGGTACGAACTGCATAGTTTTCTTCAGGAACATATAATGCTCTACGCTGGCTATTAATGCTAGTACTTTGTATTCTAACATTGTTCTTGTTGGTAAAACCGCTTAGTAAAATTTCTTTTACTAAAGATACATTATTACTAGGTGCTACAATTGTTCGATAGAAATTGTTGTTTTCTAATTTATAAAATTCTGACATTAGAGATTCTATACCACTAGTAAATGTACTAGTTGTATGATATCCTTCGCTAACTTTGCCAGATGGCCAATAGTCAGTTATCGTCGATAATCTTAGTCCGTAATTATTAACTACAAATTCTCCTGGACGCCATAGTTCGTTAACAAAGTATGCCGGATTAGTCAAGAACAATGCACTAACTGATACTGCCAAGGAACGATGTGTCGAATTGTATACTTGTTCGACTGGACCATTATCGCCAATAGACCAGTTTGTAGAGAAATCTGTATTAGTGATTAGATTATTAATCCAAGGTACATCAGTTGGAGGTAGCAATTTGCCTGCTGTATCAACAGGGAACTCGAATGTATCGTATCTTGCAAAACGGATATCACAAGTTCTTAAATATTTTAACAAAGCAGTACGTTTTACTGGATCAGTCCATGAATATTTAGAATCCCAGTCATCTGGCTTGATGAATACACCAGTCATTTCCCACGGATGGCTATCTGGACGATCTGTGTCAAACAGGTATTTGTAAATTTCTCTCCAGCTACCAGTGACGCCTAGTTCTGCTAGTTCATAACGATAGGTAAATGGATTTGCAGCATCGAAATTTGCATTCGTTTGTACAAATATTTTATTTTCAGTCAACCAAGAAACCAAGTCAGTACTCTTGTAATCTCTAACTGCATCGTATGTATAAGCCGTTTTTCTGAAATGGCCTGGGATATTTCTATAAAATTCCGTAAAGTCTAATCTAGCAACTCCTTCGGCAACACTACTCCACACCATCTTTTCATATTCGTATAAGATTGCGTCTACAATATTCGAAGGTGTAGATAATGCAGGGATGGGATTACTTATTACACCGTCGGCTAGATAATAACGTGTACCATCATGTCTAATCATAAACCAATCACCACTCGGTCTTAACGTAGTGTCGTTAATCAAGTGAGGCCTGTATAATTGACTTAATCCAATCTTTGCCAAGCTAGTAGGTATTCTACTTGCAAACGCCTTACGCCATTGACGTATAACTGCGGTTTTGCCTGCATGGATAGATTCAAAACGAATACCAGTATGATAACCAGCAATACTAGAAGTAAATGCATATTCTTGATTCTTTTTAAGCACTCTACCGTCAATGAATACATGAGTCACTAATTCTTTACCCGGTGTAAAGCTGATAGGCTCTACTTTACCTGAGAAAATATATTCTTCATCGGTACTAACAGTTACTTCAGAGTAACTATTGCCCCAACCTATCATGTTGCTATGATACCAAAAGCCTTCGTCATTTTGATTCAAGTAAATGTTACTCAACGCAGCCGATATTATAGACTGATATCCACTAAACCCGATGTCAGATGCATTTGCAACTGCAATGTTTAGTTCTGACTTAAATCTAGTCATAAATGTGTCGTAGTGTTTGCCATGTTTTAATAAAGCTTCTACTAAATCAATGTTGCTGTTAACAGTAACTAGTGATAACAAATTTAATGGGTGTGTATTTTTAGTAAATGTACCTGAGGATAATTCTCTAAAAGATGTATAACCTTTTACTGTATGATCCATGGAACTTCTATAATCTGGCATAGAACCTGTAATGCTACTACCAGACTGGAATAAACTATAATAGTTGAGTTCTTCTACCGTCTGGTTTAATGGGTTTGATTTTAATGACAACGGTGCTGTTTTTGTAGTCGAACTCACTACAGGAGAAGACAGTATAATTTGATCTCCAGTAGTTGCTTTATTATTCAAAGAAGACGTAGCAGTGAATCTATATGTAGTTTCAGCAGAATCCGGTTCTACACTGATTTGTAAATCGTAATCGTTATAAAGTTGTGTAGTTTTATCCCTAATTACTGCATCAACGATAAACTTAAATTTTTCGATAGGACGCATAATTGCGAGTCCAGCGGTAGAGCCATACTCCCATATTAATTTTGCGCTATCAACCCCTATAGGGTTAGTTTGTACTGCTAGTGATTCGTCTACATAAATCCCGTCAATGTTAAGTGTAATCAATCCGTCTGAAATTCCGTTGTTGATTACAAAAGGTTCTTCTAATAAAGTCTTTACAGAATAACCGTCTACTTGCTTTATTTGATAAAAAGTTATAGGGGACGGCAGTCCATGACACTTGACATTAAATTCAGAAAGTCCTAAAGTTTTAATAATAGGAATGAAAGTTTCCACTATGCTGTTATGGTTGAGTGTGCTGAATCTGATCGTACCGTAATTTTCCAAGAAGAAATACATTTCAAGTTTATCATTTTTAGAAAACAAATGAATAGTATCAAAGCCTGTTGCTGGTATATTAAAGTCTGCATAATAAGCTACATCTGTACCAGATGTATAAGTTTCTTGTTGTTCTTCTAGTGTAGTATGCAAGCCTACTTTGTCGATCCAGAAAGTTTTTAATGTCGAAGTATCATCCAACATATAATAGTTGATACCGGAAGTTAAATCATTTTGCAAACCCCATGCCCATTGTTTGTCAACTTCTGTATAAAATTTAAGTTGGTTAACTCCCGAAAAGTTAATGCCACTTAGCTCTTCAGCAAAGTCAAATTCAATGTTGCTTAATTTAATATTTCGTTCTAGAACTGGATCCCAATATGTACCTTCTGCAAAGTCTAAAATCTTTGCGCCAGCAAAACTACTATTAGTATAAGAACTTAAACTTATCTTGCTTTCGTTATAAAAGTCAAATAACGGGCATTGATTAAATGAAGTTTTGTTCTGTGCTAAGTTCCATGTAAAGCCGTTAAAGACGTAGGTAGTGTAAATTTTAGCAAGGCTTTTAGTAATAATAATACCTTGCCATTCAGTAGCTAGAACTCCTGTTTCATTGAACAAAGTTTGAGTGTCAGTTACATTTGCAATATATTGTTTTAAATCTTCTTCAAAAAATACAATATCCTGATCTTGTATAGTATAGCCAGTGTCATCGGTGACAGTCGACAAACCTAAATAATTACTTTTGCGTCCTGACAATACTGTAGCGGATTCGGAAAGTCTTTCAACCGGCCAGTTAAACAACTTGACGTTGTTGATAAATTCTATAATAGGACGAACTGCTTTGTTTGTATTGTTTGCAAAATACTCTAAAGAGATTCCTAAAAAATCACTTACTTTTCGTATAACATTAATATGATACCAATGGTTAGCTATACTCCACGGTGCATAAGATGCATCGTAACGTTGCATTAGAACATATTCTGGTCTACGATCTACTAAGTGGGTACCGTCCCACAGATTAGCATCCCACTCGTTAAGAGTAGTTTGTGGATCTAATAAACCATTTTCATCCCATGGTTGTTTTTCTGTATCAGCAGTTGGAATTCGGTTGTCAAAGTAACTTTCTGCAACTAATGAAATTTTTCTTCCGACTCCTGTAACAACAAATACAACCGGTTCGACATCAATAAAAGGAAATGCATCGCCTGTATCAATAGTAGGTGTTTGATATTCTACATCAACTGCACCTGTAAAACACAGACGCATTCCGTTTTCTAAAATAAGTTCTTTTCCTGTAATATCATCTGTTAATGTTGCAAACGGTAAATTATTAATGTTATCTGCAATAAACAAGCGTTGCTCGGAACCGTTGACATGAATTCTAATCAATGGCAAGTCGTGGCTTAACCAATAATACATGTTATAGTCTACTAGTTTGCTGTTGTCGATTGGCAAGTCTAGATACTTTACATCCTTATCTAGTGTAGTGCCGTTAGGCAATGGTAAGCCTTTGACCGTGAAATAATTTTCCAAATCTAAGTAAGAGGCTTTCCCGGCATAGTTTAAGTTTTCATCATCGTACACAAATGCGATGTTAGATTGACTTTCTGCTCTTACTGGATCTTGTTCTTGATTAACAAACTTTTTTGCAATATCACTAGAAGACTGCACGCCATAACTAGTGTAAAATGGCATCATTTTACCTTTGCTCGTCATCAAGTTCAACGAGCTATCTAACATTTTTTTGTTAATGTCTGTTCTAAAAATGTTGGGCAGCAGCTCTTCGTTTTTTACATTACGAATCGGTTCTTCACCGGGCTTCTTACTAATGTTGCTCATTAAATTTTCCTAATATTTTGATTTGTAATCTCTTTGATAACAACAATATCATTTACTGTTGCTACGCTAGTAACTAATTCGTCGTTGTTTGGTTTAATCTGGAATAAACTTCCAAATGAACCACTACTACTTACCGGTACAATCACCACACTGTTTATATCTTCAGCAAGTGCCGAGTGAATATATGCTGCCAATTCTGTAAAGTAAAATGTTTCACCAAAATCAAAGTTTCCTGGTGTAAAGAAATTATCAATAGCCGCTAGTACTTTACTCTTGATTTCATTTTCTGTTTTAGCACTCTTAGAATTTTTAACTACCTTAAACTGTGCTTGCAATTCAGAGTCAGCACTTGATCCAAACAAAGGTTTAAACTTAACAGGATGGAATACTACTTCGTCTGTAGACATTTTATAACTTAACAAGTCTCTAAAGTTTCTTCTTAACTGCTCGCTAGTATCTGGCATAGGCTGGAAGTCTTTTGCTCCTTTGTTTTTCCATAATGAAAATTCATTAAAGTAAGTTTTAGTCAGTACATAAACGTCTATAATATTAGTCAGGCTCGGGTTTAGAGTTTGCGTTACTGGTGTTTTGTGTAGCCATTTAAACATTAAATCTTTGACACCCGGTACGATTCTAACTGCGCTAGGATCAGTTGCAGACACTGGCACATAATATGTGAAATCACCTTCAGTATATTCTGCCAATCCAATCTGCTGCGAACCTACCAAATTTAAGAAGTGGTCCGGTGTATCTGGTAATACATCATTGTCAATATCAAGCGGAGTTACCTTTACTTTGCTGTTGTCTGTATAACCGTCGGAGTAGTTATAGTAGCCTGTGATTCTATAAGTTGCTTGTGTGGTTAACTTGTTGTTGATAGAAGATATCACTGCAATATCATCTTTGCTTGCGTTACGTTGATTAATAGAGCTAGTTGCAGAGAAATTAATATTGTAA
>Ga0070743_10000786_pt1 | contig 12272 bp, 13 predicted proteins | sample ColrivemetaGS697_FD_70187 | JGI IMG/M metagenome (GOLD analysis project Ga0070743, IMG submission 70187) | Estuarine microbial communities from the Columbia River estuary, USA - metaG S.697 | ecosystem: Environmental > Aquatic > Marine > Intertidal zone > Estuary | place: USA: Columbia River... | reverse complement strand
TACGAAGACCGCGAGGGTGATTTCGAACTGCTCAACAAATTCCAGGGCCGGCTCTGGCATGCCCCGATCGGGCATTCGCCGCTGGATGTGGTCGGCTGGCACGGCAACTACGCGCCCTACAAATACGATCTGCGCCGCTTCAACACTATCGGCTCGATCAGCTATGACCATCCGGATCCGAGCATCTTCCTGGTGCTGTATTCGCCGAGCGACACCGCCGGCACCAGTAATCTCGATTTCGTGATCTTCCCGCCGCGCTGGCTGGTGGCACAGGACACCTTCCGTCCGCCGTGGTTCCACCGCAACATCGCCAGCGAATTCATGGGCCTAATCCACGGCGTCTACGACGCCAAAGCCGACGGCTTCGTGCCGGGCGGCGCGTCGCTGCACAATGCGATGAGCGCGCACGGCCCGGATGCCGCTACCTTCGACAAGGCTTCCGCGGCCGATCTGAGCAAGCCGGATGTCATCACCGGCACCATGGCCTTTATGTTCGAATCTCGCCATATGTTCGCGCCCACGCAGCAGGCGCTACAATGTGCCAGCCGCCAGCGCGGCTACCAATCCTGCTGGCAAGGCCTGCGCAAAAACTTCAAACCGGACAACGCATGAAACTCGCTTCCCTGAAACAAGGCGGCCGCGACGGCACGCTGGTGGTGGTCTCGAAAGACCTGCAACGCGCCGTGCCGGTTCCGGCCATTGCGCCGACCCTGCAACGCGCACTGGAAAACTGGCAGAACGCCGCACCGCGTCTGAACCGCGTGTATGAAGCGCTTAACCACGGCAATGTGCAGACGATTGACGGCGAAGACGTGATTACGCTCGACATGGCCGCCTTGGCCGCGCCCCTGCCGCGCGCCTATGAGTTCGTTGATGGCAGTGCCTATCTGCCGCACGTGGCCCGGGTACGCAAGGCCCGCGGCGCGGAAGTGCCGGAAAGTTTCTACACCGATCCACTGATGTACCAGGCGGTATCGGCCGGTTTTTATGGCCCGCGCGATCCGGTGCTGGTGTCGAGCGAAGCCTTCGGCATCGATCTGGAAGCGGAAGTGGTGGTGGTCACCGACGATGTACCGATGGCGGTCACGCCCGAACAGGCCGCCGGCCACATCCAGCTGATTGGTCTGGTCAACGACGTGTCGCTTCGCAACCTGATTCCCGACGAGCTGGCCAAAGGCTTCGGCTTCCTGCAATCGAAACCGCACTCGACGCTCAGCCCGGTGTTCGTCACCCCCGACGAACTGGCCGACGCCTGGCAGGACAGCAAAGTGCATCTGGCCCTGCTGACCCACATCAACGGCGAATGGTTCGGCGCGCCGGAAGCGGGCGTTGATATGCAGTTCAATTTCGCCCAGCTGATTGCGCATGCCGCCAAGACCCGGCCGCTCTCAGCCGGCACCATCGTCGGTTCCGGCACCGTGGCCAACGAAGATACCGCGCTCGGCGCGTCCTGTTTCGCCGAGCGGCGTACCGTGGAAACCCTGCGCGACGGCAAGCCGAGTACGCCGTTCATGAAATTCGGTGATGTCGTGCGCATCGAGATGAATGACCGCAGCGGCGCCAGCGTGTTCGGCGCTATCGAACAGAAAATCACCGCCGCCGGAGCCTGAGCCATGGCCGAACCCGATCTGGTGCTTTACCACTACTGGCGCTCCAGCGCCAGTTACCGTGCCCGCATCGCGCTGAATCTGAAAGGGCTGGATTATCGCATCGTGCCGGTGCATCTGCTGGAGGACGGCGGCCAGCAGCATCACGAGGCCTACCGGGCACTCAACCCGCAGCAATTGGTGCCGACTTTGTTGCACGACGGCCATGCCATCGGCCAATCGCTGGCCATCATCGAATACCTCGACGACGTATTTCCTGAGCCGCGCCTACTTCCGGCCAAACCGCTCGCTCGCGCCTTCGTACGCGGACTGGCGCTGTATATCGCCTCAGAAGGACAGCCGCTGATGAACCTGCGTGTGCTGCAGCACCTGCAGCACACCCACGGCCTGGACGAAGACGCCCGCAACGGCTGGGTCCGGCATTGGCTGGCGGTCAATTTCGGTAATGTCGAAGTTCAGCTGGCGAATAATCCCTATGGCGGTACTTTCACCGCCGGCGACACACCGGGCCTGGCCGAATGCTGCTTAGTGCCCCATGTATTCGCGGCCGCGCGCTTCAATCTCGACATGACACCGTATCCGAATGTGATGCGCATCGCCGGCCAGTGCCAGCCCTTGCCGGCCTTCGCGCGCGCGCATCCCGGGCGGCAGCCGGATACGCCCGCGGAATTCCGCGTCAATTGATGCCGGAACAAAGCCCGCTTGCGCGGGCTTTTTTGTTATTGGTTGATGTTCAGATCCCCGTAGGGGTCGTGTTCGGCGCTGCCGCCTTCCGACAGTCGGATCTTGAGCGCCAGACCGTCGCGCGAGTCGGCTTTGAGTAGGGCTTCATCGAGGGTGATCTTGCCGTCCTTGTACATGCGGAACAGGGACTGGTCGAAGGTGTGGATGTCTTCTTCCAGACTGGTGTTCATCGCTTCCTTGACTTCGTGAATCTGTCCGCGCCGGATCAGGTCGCGGATCATCGGGGTGTTGATCAGCACTTCCGTGGCCGGTATGCGGTGGCCATCAACACCAATCACCAGGCGCAAGGAGATCACTGCGCGCAGGTTCAGCGCCAGATTCATCAGGATGTTCTTGTGCGCGACTTCCGGGAAGAAGTTCAGGATGCGCTCGAGGGTCTGGTCGGCGTTGTTGGAGTGCAGGGTAGCCAAGCACAGGTGGCCGGTTTCGGCGAAGGTGATGGCCGCTTCCATGGTGGTGGCGTCCAGGATTTCGCCGATCAGGATCACATCCGGTGCCTCGCGCATGGCGTTTTTCAGCGCGTTGTGAAAGCCATGGGTATCGAAGCCGACCTCGCGCTGGTTGACCAGCGATTTCTTATGCCGGTGCAGGAATTCAATCGGGTCTTCGATGGTCAGGATGTGGCCGGTCTGGGTTTCGTTGCGGTGGTCGATCATCGCCGCCAGCGCCGTGGATTTGCCCGAACCGGTGGAACCGACCACCAGCACCAGTCCGCGCGGCTCGTTGATGATGTGCTTGAGCATCTGCGGCAGCTTCAGTTCCTCGATGGTCGGGATTTCGCTCTTGATGGCACGGATGACCATGGCGATTTCGCCGCGCTGCTTGAAGCAGTTGACCCGGAAGCGGCCGGCCTCGCGGATGGAGATGGCCATTGTGTATTCCAGTTCGTGTTCGAACACCTTGATCTGGTCTTCGTCCATCAGCGAATACGCAATTTTTTTGACCATGCCGGTTGCCAGTTCGTTGTTTCCCAAGGCGTAAAGTTTGCCTTCGACCTTGATATAAACAGGCGCGCCGGTGCTCAGGAAAAGGTCGGACGCGTTTTTCTCGCGCATCAGTTTCAGGAAATAGCCGATATCCATAAGTCCCCTTGTCCGGTTTTTGCCGGAGCCGTTATTGTGTACACTGGAACACGGTTCCAGATACCCTCTTTCAATGGATTATAGAGTGTCCAAGCGGTTTGTGTACTTGTCGGCCATCGCTTTTTTTCTGGCGATTACGCCTGTCTATGCCCAGACGCCGGCAGCCACGCCGGCGTTTGCCGCGGCCGAACGCGCATTGCTCGAGGCCGAGCGCGAACAGGCCGCACAATGGGCATCGGAGACTTACCAGACCGCACGCGATGCCTATGCGCAGGCGCTGGCTCTGCAGCTCAAACGCAAGAAGAGCGATGCCGACCGCGCCGCACAGAGCGCGGAAGCGCAGGCGGCCCTGGCCACGGTGCAGGCCCGGCAGCGCAAGCTGGCCGAGCAGATTGAACGCAAGATTTCCGAGAACAATGCCCTGCGACGGAATTTGCTGCTGGGCAAAGGCGACGACCCGCCATGAGCCCTTACCGGTCGTTACTGTTGCTCCTGCTGGCCTGCGCGCCCGCGCAGGCACAGACACCGTCTGTAGATCCGGAACAGCAGTGGCCGCTTCTGCAGGAACGTCTGGCCGCGGTGGATGTCGCCGCCGGCGAGGGCGATGCCGCGGCGCTGGAGCGTCTGCAGGCCCGTCAGGCTTTGCAGGTCTTGCTGGAGGTGCGCTCCCGTGACCGGGCCTTCGCCACCGGCATTGCCGCACTCCGGGTCAGTTCGGCTGAAACCGCGTTGAAGGTGGTGCAGCTGCGCCAGCAATCGCTCGAACTCGACCGTGAGCGCGACGCCATCCTGCTGGAAGCCAGCCGGCGCGATGCCGAATTGGCACGCAAGCAAGCTGAACGCTTGCGTCTGCAGGCCTTGGCGCGTGAAGAGGAAGAAGCCCAATTGACTGCCGATTCCGCCGCCGTGGCGGAGGAAACCGCTATTGCGGGCGCAGCGTTGGCCGCCAAAGACGGTGAACTGGCGAGTTTGGAAGAAGAGCTGGCGGCCTTGGCCAACGCACGTGGCGAAGATCTGCTCAGTCTGGGTGGGCCCGACAAGGGCCGCTATCGTTTGGCGGGTACTGCATTCCAGGCCGGCAAGGCGAGCCTTCAGCCTGAAGCCCGGCAAAGCCTCAGTCAGCTCGGTAAACGCCTGAAAGCTACCGGCAAGGCCTGGTCGGTGGAGGGCTTCACCGACAATCTGGGCAGCGAGGAGTCCAATGTGGCCCTTTCGCGCCAGCGCGCCGAAGCGGTGATGGCGGTGCTCCGGGTCGCCGGTGTTCCTGCCGGCAAACTCAGCGCCAAAGGCTGGGGTTCAGCCAAGCCTTTGGCTTCAAACGCTGGAAAATCAGGGCGTGCGCAGAATCGCCGTGTCGAGATTATCCAGAAATAAGCGGTAAATCAGCGGCTTGCGATTTCCAAGCGCGCTTCGGACATCCATAAGCCCATGAAAAATAATAAAAAATCCAGTTTTTACCGTTTCTGCCTGAGGCCGTTTGGAAAATTCGGCGAAATCAAGGAGATAAAAAAACCCTTGCGGCCTGAAAAACACCGGCGTAGGTTTTATATCCCATGCAGGCCATTTTCCGTTGCATGGCGAAAGCGAGCCACGATCATGCACGATGCCACATCACCTCGTCCCGATGCAGCACACGAATTCCGGCCGGAAGCGGGCCGCGAATCCGACGTCATGAACGCGCGCACAACCCATGAAACCCCGGCCTTGCCGGGGTTTTATTTTTGCCAAGGGGGGTCCCGTGTTTGAAGGTCAATCAAAACTGTCGGTCGAGTCACGCATGCAGGCGGATAGTGATTTCCGCCGGCTGTATTTCCACCATCAGAAGCTGGACAAAAAAGTCAACGATGCCGAACTCGGCGTATTGCCGATCGACGACCGGACGCTGACCCGCATGAAGCGGGAAAAGTTGCTGGCCAAGGACCGTCTAACCCGCATGCTCGGCGACGGCAGTCGCTGAGCGGAGACTGAAACAGGCCAGGGTGGCGATCCGGTCCTCCTCGTCGGACCGCCGTCACCCGGCTTTCGCAGGGGGTGAAACTGGTAGAATGTGCTGTCGCCATTTTCTGCCAATCCCATGACCATCCATCACAGTGTTCTGGAACTGATCGGGCAGACGCCCATGGTCAAAGCCCAACATCTCGACGCCGGCCTGTGCGAGCTCTACCTTAAACTCGAATGCATGAATCCGGGCGGCTCGATCAAGGACCGCATCGGCGTGTCGATGATCGAAGCGGCCGAGCGTGCCGGAAAAATCCGGCCGGGCGACACCCTGGTCGAGGGCACCGCCGGCAATACCGGCATCGGTCTGGCCTTGGTCGCCCAGCAGAAAGGCTACAAGCTGCTGCTGGTGGTGCCCGACAAAATGAGCCGCGAAAAGATCTTCAACCTGCGTGCCATGGGCGCGGAAGTGGTGCTGACCCGCTCAGATGTCGCCAAAGGCCACCCCGAGTACTACCAGGACATGGCCGAGCGCATCGCGCGTGAAACGCCCGGCGCCTACTTCATCAATCAGTTCGGCAACCCCGACAATCCGCTGGCGCATGAAACAGGCACCGGCCCGGAAATCTGGGAGCAGATGAATCAGGACATGGATGCCATCGTGTTCGGCTGCGGCAGTTCCGGCACCATGACCGGGCTTTCCCGTTTCTTCGAAACCGCCGCGCCGCATGTCGATCTGGTACTGGCCGATCCGGTCGGTTCCATTCTGACCCAGTACATCAATGAAGGCGTGCTCAGCACCAAGTCGGGCAGCTGGCTGGTGGAAGGCATCGGCGAGGATTTCCTGCCGCTTATTTCCGATTTCCACCGGGTCAAGAAAGCCTATGCCATTTCCGACAAGGAAAGCTTCATGGCCGGCCGCGAACTGCTGATGAAGGAGGGCGTACTCGGCGGCTCATCTTCCGGCACCTTGCTGGCGGCCGCGCTGAAATACTGCCGCGAACAGACCGTGCCTAAAAAGGTAGTGGTGTTCGTGTGCGATACAGGCAACAAATACCTGTCGAAGATGTACAACGATTACTGGATGCTCGACAACGGCTTCCTCGAACGCGAAGCCAAAGGCGACCTGTCCGATCTGATCCTGCGACCCTACGCCAAGCGCGATACGGTGGTGGTCGGCCCGAACGACAGCCTGACCGTGGCCTACCAGCGCATGAAGATGTATGACGTGTCGCAGCTGCCGGTGATGGATGACGAGAAGATCGTCGGTATCGTCGACGAGTCCGATGTGCTGATGCATGTGCACACCGACCAGGAGCGTTTCAAGGACCTGGTGTCGACCGCGATGGTGCGCGAGCTGGAAGTGCTCGAGGTCGGTGCGCCGATGGCGGCACTGATGCCGGTGTTCGATGCCGGCAAGGTCGCCATCGTGATGGACGGTACCCGCTTCCTCGGCCTGATTACCCGCATCGATCTGTTGAATTACCTGCGCCGCCGCGTGCAATAAAGGAATCCCATGAGCAGCAAGAAAACCCACGGTATCGGCACCAAAGCCATCCATGCCGGCCAGAGCCCCGATCCGTCCACCGGTGCGGTCATGGTGCCGATTTATGCGACCTCAACCTATGCCCAGGCCAGCCCGGGTGAACATCAGGGCTTTGAATATTCGCGTAGCCATAATCCGACCCGCTTCGCCTATGAGCGCTGCGTGGCCGAACTCGAATCCGGCACGCACGGCTACGCCTTCGCCTCCGGACTGGCCGCGACCTCGACCGTGCTGGAACTGCTTGATTCCGGTGCACACGTGATCTGCATGGACGACGTGTATGGCGGCACCTACCGTCTGTTCGAACGCGTACGCCGGCGCAGCGCCGGGCTGGAGTTCAGCTTCGTCGATCTGAATAATCTGGACGCGGTGAAAGCCGCACAACAGCCAAACACCAAAATGATATGGTGCGAAACCCCGACAAATCCACTATTGAAGCTGGTCGACATCCGCCGTCTGGCCGAATTCGCCAAGGCCAGTGGCCTTCTGCTCGCGGTAGATAATACCTTCAGTTCGCCGGTGTTGCAGCGCCCGCTAGAGCTCGGCGCTGACATCGTGATGCATTCGGCCACCAAATACCTGAACGGTCATTCCGACATCGTCGGCGGCATGCTGGTGGTTAAGGATGCCGCACTGGCTGAGCAGATGACTTTTCTGCAGAACGCTATCGGCGGTGTGCAGGGGCCTTTCGACAGCTTTCTGGCGCTGCGCGGTCTGAAAACTCTGCACTTGCGCATGAAGGCGCACTGCGAAAACGCACAATTCATCGCCGAAAAACTGGAAGCGCATCCGGCGGTGGAAAAAGTCGCCTATCCGGGCTTGGCCTCGCATCCGCAGCACGCCTTGGCCAAAGTCCAGATGTACGGCTTCGGCGGCATGGTCAGCGTTTGGCTGAAAGGTGGCTTCCTCGAAGCGAAACGCTTCATGGAACGGCTGGAACTGTTCACCTGCGCCGAATCACTCGGTGGCGTGGAAAGCCTGGCCAACCACCCGGCGGTGATGACCCACGCCTCGATTCCGGAAGAACGCCGCAACGCCCTGGGCGTCACCGGTAATCTGGTGCGGCTCAGCGTCGGCGTCGAGGATGCTGTCGATCTTTGGTCCGATATCCAGCGGGCGCTTTCGGCCTGATACTTGCGCCATAGCGAGGATTTCTTCATGAACAACAAACTCTACGCCAGCGCCGATGATGCCCTGCGTGGCATCGTGCAGGACGGCCAGACCGTCGCGGTCGGCGGTTTCGGCCTGTGCGGCATTCCCGAAGCCTTGATCGTCGCACTGCGCGATTCCGGCAAAACCGGGCTGACCGCCATCTCCAACAACGCCGGCGTTGACGGCTTCGGACTCGGCATGCTGCTGGCCACCCGCCAGATCCGCAAAATGGTGTCCTCGTATGTGGGTGAGAACAAGGAATTCGAGCGGCAGTATCTGGCCGGCGAGTTGGAGCTCGAATTCAACCCGCAAGGCACCTTGGCCGAGCGCCTGCGTGCCGGCGGTGCCGGTATCCCGGCGTTCTTCACCCGCACCGGTTACGGCACCATCGTGGCCGTGGGCAAGGAAACCCGTGAATTCGACGGCAAGCATTACGTACTGGAAACCGCGCTACACGCCGATGTGGCGCTGGTGAAGGCCTGGAAGGCCGATGCTTCCGGCAATTTGGTGTACCGCAAGACCGCGCGCAATTTCAATCCGGCAGTGGCGATGGCCGGAACGATCTGTGTCGCGGAAGTCGAAGAGCTGGTGGAAGTCGGTGCGCTCGATCCGGATAGCATCCACACCCCGGGCATTTACGTCGACCGCATCGTGGTCAACGCCGCGCCGGAAAAACGCATCGAACAACGCACCGTGCGCACGGCATAAGGAGAACGACATGGCTTGGACCCGTGATGACATGGCCAAACGCGCTGCCGCCGAACTGAGCGACGGTGCCTATGTGAATCTCGGCATCGGCCTGCCGACCTTGGTGGCCAACCACATTCCCGAGGGCATGGACGTTTGGCTGCAGAGCGAGAACGGCCTGCTCGGCATCGGTCCGTTTCCGCGTGAGGCCGAGGTGGATGCCGATCTGATCAATGCCGGCAAGCAGACGGTAACCGCGCGTGCCGGCGCCAGTTACTTCGGCAGCCACGATTCATTCGCGATGATCCGCGGAGGTCACATCGATTTGGCTATCCTCGGTGCCATGCAGGTCACCGATAAGGGCGACTTGGCCAACTGGATGGTGCCCGGCAAGATGGTGAAGGGTATGGGCGGCGCGATGGATCTGGTGGCCGGCGTCAAGCGCGTGGTGGTGCTGATGGAGCACGCCGCCAAAGATGGCTCGCCGAAAATCCTGCCCGAATGCACCTTGCCGCTGACCGGCCTTGGCGTAGTCAACCGCATCATCACCGAGTTGGGCGTGTTTGACGTGACCGAGCCGGGGCTGAAGCTGGTCGAGTCGGCGCCGGAGGTGTCTCTCGAGGAAATCAAAAGCAAGACCGGCGTTCCCGTGCTGCAGTAATTCGTTGCACGCTCAAGAAAAACCCCGCGACAGCGGGGTTTTTCGTATAAATCCATCGTCCGTTTACAACGCTTTTTCCAACTCTGGCAGAATCTGGAACAGATCACCCACCAGTCCAAAATCAGCCACTTCGAAAATCGGCGCCTCGCCATCTTTGTTGATGGCGACGATGGTGCCGGCGTCCTTGATGCCGGTCAGATGCTGGATGGCGCCGGAAATACCGGCGGCGATGTACAGCTCGGGCGAGATAATCTTGCCGGTCTGGCCGACCTGCAGTTCATTCGGCACATAGCCGGCGTCGACCGCGGCACGCGAGGCACCCACGGCGGCACCGAGTTTATCGGCCAGAGAATACACGATGGCGAAGTTTTCGGCCGAACCCAGCGCACGGCCGCCGGACACCACTTTGGCCGCACTCTGCAGATCCGGGCGATCGGATTTGCCTTGTTGCAGGGAAACAAAGCGGGTATGCACCGGTAGCGCGGCCGACAGGGAAAGCGATTCCATGGAGGCGCTGCCACCGTTGCCGGCGGCCGGCCAGGACGCAGTGCGCACGGTGGCCACCACCGGTTTGTCGGCGGGGGTATTGACCGTGATGATGGCATTGCCGGCGTAGATCGGGCGCTTGAAACTGTGGCTGGATTCCACGCTCATCACATCGGAAATCTGGCTGACGCCGAGCAGGGCGGCCACGCAGGGCATCACATCCTTGCCGAAGGTGGTGGAGGCGCCGAATATATGGCTATAGCCTGCGGCGGCCTGCGCGATCTGCGGAGCCAGCACCTGGGCAATGGCGTGGGCATTGGCGGCGTTATCGGCCACCAGTACTTTGCTGACACCGGAAATTTGCGCAGCCTGTGCGGCCACGGCTTGGCCGGCATCGGACAGCACCAGCACATCGATGGCGTCGGCGTTCAGTGCGGTGGCGCAGGACACGCAGCGTGCGGTGGCACCGTTGAGCTGGCCATTGAGGTGTTCGGCGATGATCAGTACGCGGCTCATTAGACAAGTCCTTTATTTTTCAGGGCGGCGACCAGCTCGGCGACGTCTTTGACCATCACGCCTTTGCTGCGTTTCGCCGGCGGCGCGTAGTGCGCGGTTTCCAGGAAGTCGGCGGATTCCACACCCAAGTCGGCGAAGGCAATCGTTTCAAGTGGCTTGCTCTTGGCTTTCATGATGTCGGGCAGCTTGATGAAACGCGGTTCGTTCAAGCGAAGATCGACGGTGACCACGGCCGGCAGATCGATATCGAGGATTTCCAGACCGGCATCGACTTCACGGGTGACCTGAGCCGAGTTGCCCGTGATGGCGATGGCGCCGGCAAAAGTAGCCTGCGGACGGCCCCAAAGCGTGGCCAGCATCTGGCCGGTCTGGTTGGCGTCATCGTCGATGGCCTGTTTGCCCATCAGTACCAGGCCGGGTTGTTCTTTTTCAATCAATTTCAGGAAGGCGCGGGCCGCGGTCAGCGGTTGGATGGCGGCATCGGTAACCACATGGATGGCGCGGTTGGCGCCCATGGCCAGACCATTGCGGATGTGTGCCTGGCAATCAGCCGGACCCATGGTGACTACCACCACTTCCGTGGCCAGACCCTTGTCGCGGATGCGCAGGGCTTCTTCCAGGGCGATGTCGTCGAACGGATTGGCGGACAGTTTCACGCCATCGGTGATGACACCGGAACCGTCAGGTTTGACTTGAATGCGCACGTTGTAATCGACCACGCGCTTGTAACCAACCAGAATCTTCATTGCTCGGCCTCGGGGGGAGTGTTTCGGAAAAAAACAGCCCCTTATTCTAGCCCAAATCCGCTTTTTCAAACAGCCGTTTGGGCTGAAGGAAAGGTGAAATCAAAGGCTTAAACGGCTTTTGAGAGCAGATACAAAACGCTGGGCGGCGCCATCGGCGTAATTGAAAAACAGCGAGGGCTCGGTCAGCTCCAGCTCCAACAGGCAAGGCCGGCCATCCTCATCGCGCAGCAGATCGATGCGGGCATAGGCCAGCGGGCCGTCCAGCCCGAACAGTGCCGGCAACGCGGCGATGACCTGCGTTGCCAGCGCCATTTCATCCTCGCCCGGCACACGCGCCATAATCTCTTCGGGGGCGAACAGTTTTTCGGTCGGGCCTTCGTCGCGTTTCAGCAGGGGGCCTTTGCGGATGGCATGCGAATACACGCCGTTGAAGTACAGTAGTGCGGTTTCGCCCGCGTCATCGACTTTGCTTAAGTAAGGTTGCAGCAGGGTGCTGCGGTTTTTCAGTTGCAGGCGCTTGATGTGCATCAGCGCGGCATCGACATCTTCTCGTCCATACCGCTGGGCGTCCTTCGAGCCGGCACCGACCGCGGGCTTGACCACGAATTCGGCGTGCTCGAAAGCATCAAGGAACGCATGCAGACCGTCTTCGGCATGCTGCTCGGGTTCGATGAAGCGGCTGGGCACGGTATGAATGCCACGCTGGGCGAGCACATCGAGGTAATGCTTGTCGGTGTTGCTGGTGATGACTTCAAGCGGGTTCAGCAGCGTGCTCTGTTCGGAAACGCGCGCGGCCCACGCCAGAAATTCCGGCAGCTTGTCGATGTAGTCCCACGGCGAGCGGATCAGCACGGTGCGGTAATGCGACCAATCCACGAAGGGTTCATCCCAATACACCACGCGGTGCGCGATGCCGGCGGCGTCCAGCGCTGCCGACAGCGGGGCCAGATCTTCATCCAGAGCATGGGCGGCGGCGACGGAGACGAGGGCGAGCATGGCGGTCCTTTAGAGGTTCTGGTAGTTTGGGCCGGCTCCGCCTTCCGGCGTGACCCAGTTGATGATCTGGTACGGATCCTTGATGTCGCAGGTTTTGCAATGCACGCAGTT